>ERZ791607.1575-NODE-1575-length-15413-cov-2.473760_pt1 | contig 15413 bp, 18 predicted proteins | sample MGYA00509964_ERZ791607 | MGnify/ENA primary metagenome ERZ791607 (study PRJEB30046, sample SAMN00791907) | human gut metagenome | study: EMG produced TPA metagenomics assembly of the A metagenome-wide association study of gut microbiota in type 2...
TATAATCGAAAAAAAAGAACAGGAAATAATGAAGTAATCTATGGTGCTGGTAAAACCAAAGAACAAATTATTGGGATTGTAAAAAATATGTTAGACCATGATATCCATTCTATTTTAATTACACGTGTCGACCAAGAAAAAAGTGAAGCTATCTTAAAAGAATTTCCACAAATGATTTATGATTCTTTATCGCACATTTGTTATATTGATGAGGAACAAAAAGAAATTAATAAAGGAAAAATTGTTGTTGTTTGTGCTGGAACATCAGACTTGCCGGTTGCTCGTGAAGCTATGCTTACAGCTCAATTTTTAGGTAACGAAGTTGAACTCGTCAGTGATGTGGGTGTTGCCGGTATTCATCGTTTGTTTCATCGTTTAGATACTATTCAAAGGGCAAATGTTTTAGTTGTTTGTGCAGGAATGGAAGGGGCCCTCGCTTCCGTTGTTGGAGGACTTGTGGATAAACCAGTTATTGCTGTACCAACATCTATTGGGTATGGCGCTAACTTTGATGGATTATCAGCTCTTCTTGCCATGCTTAATAGCTGTGCGAGTGGGGTTAGTGTTGTCAATATTGATAATGGATTTGGGGCAGGATTTATGGCCCATACCATTAATTGTTTAGGAGGAAAGAAATAGTGAAAGTATTATATTTTGATTGTAGTAGTGGAATCAGTGGAAATATGACTTTAGGAGCGTTATCTGAATTGATTGATGATCCTCATTATTTAGTTAATGAATTAAAAAAATTAAATGTGGATGGGTATCATATTCATATTTCTAAAGAAAAGAAAAATGGGATTACAGGAACTTATGTTGATGTTCATTTAGAACACGAACATCATCATGAACATGAACATGAGCATGAACACTTACATCATGAACACGCTCATCACCATCATCATGAACATCGTAATTTATTCGATGTTAATAAAATTATTGATGAAAGTGAAATTGACGAAAAAGCAAAAGATTTGGCTAAACGTATCTTTTTAAGAGTTGCCAAAGCTGAAAGCAAAGTTCATAATGAAACATTAGAAAATGTTCATTTTCATGAAGTAGGAGCCATTGACTCTATTGTTGATATTATTGGAACAGCGATTTTATTATGTAAAATTAATCCGGATGTTATTTATAGTAGTGTCGTTAATGATGGTTATGGATTTATTGAATGTGCTCATGGAATGATTTCTGTCCCTGTACCTGCAACATCTGAAATCTTTGCAGCAAGTAATGCTATCACTCGACAAATTGATGTAGATACAGAACTTGTTACACCAACAGGTGCTGCAATCATCGCAGAAATTGCGAGTGAATTTACTACAATGCCTGCTATGAATGTTCAAAAAGTAGGTTGGGGAACGGGTACAAAAGATTTGGTAATTCCAAATGTTTTAAAAGTATCCCTTGGAGAAATTAAAAAAAAAACGAAATTATAGTCATGGAAACCAACATTGATGATTGTAGTGGAGAAATGCTTGGTTTTGTAATGGAACAGCTTTTAGATCAAGGAGCTTTAGATGTTTTCTTTACTTCTATCTTTATGAAAAAAAATAGACCAGCTTATCGCTTGACGGTCGTTTGTAATGAAGAAAAGATGGGTCTCTTACAAAAAGTGATTTTTACGCAAACAACAACTATTGGTATTCGTTATCGTAAGGAACAAAGAACTGTTTTAAAAAGACAAATTAAAGAAATCGAAACACCTCTTGGAAAACTTCAAGTAAAAGAAGTAGAAATTTATGGTGAAAAAAGATGTTATCCAGAATATGAAAGTGCTAAAAAATTAGCGTTAAAACATCAATGTTCTTTACAGGAAATATATCATCTTGTTAAATAAAGGAGAATTTATGACAAGTCAGTTAAATAAAATTGCAGATTATTGGAATCAACGTTCTTTTGGTTATTCTTTGGATAACCAAGAAGAACTTTTACATGATCAAGAAAAATGGATAGAATTAATAAATCGTTATCTAAAAATAAATAAAGGAATGAAAGTGTTAGATTTAGGGTGTGGCCCAGGATTTTTTTCTGTTATGCTTACAAATTTAGGATGTCAAGTTATCGGTATTGATTACAGTGAAAAAATGTTGGAGGAAGCAAGAAATAATGCAGGTAAATTTAAAGCGAATGTCGAATTTCAAAAAATGGATGTTCAAAATTTAGCTTTTCAGGATGAAACTTTTGATTTGGTTATCACACGTAATGTGACATGGAATTTAGAAAAGCCAGTACAAGCTTATAAGGAAATATTGAGAGTCTTGAAAAATAAAGGGCATCTTTTAAATGTTGATGGTAATCATTATTATCACTATCAAGATCGAGATTATAATAGGTCAGGGCATAGTGATCATCAACATATGGAAGGAATTGATGTTTCTATTATTGATAATATTGCTAAAGAATTAAAGCTATCTTATGTTTTACGACCTCAATATGATATAGAAATTCTAAAAGAAATCGGTTTTCAACAAATTGAAAGTGAAATACTTTCAAAAGAAAAAACAAAGGAAGGAAAAGAATTGATTCGTCAATTCTTAATACATGCGATTAAATAATGAAAAGAATTTTATCATTATTTTCAGTTCTTTTCTTGGTGACACTTGTTACCTTTATTATGACAAATTTGGCACCAAGTGATAGTGCTGAAATGTATTATTTATCTAAAGGAATTACACCTAGCGAGGAAGTTTTAAATGAAACACGACATGAAATGGGTCTCGATAAAAATATTGTTGTTCGCTATGTTGACTGGTTGAATGATTTTGTTCATGGTGATTTAGGTTATTCTTATCATTATGGACAAGATGTGAATCAACAAATGTTATCAAAGTTACCAAATACTTTAAAATTAGCGATGTTTTCATTTGTTGTTGTTTTAGCTTTTTCGATTCCTTTAGGAATTTATAGTGCTACTCATCGTCATAGTTTGATTAATTCTATTTTAAAAAATATCTCTTTTTTAGGTTTATCTTTACCTAATTTTTGGTTAGCGCTTCTTTTAATTCTGCTTTTTTCAGTAAAGATTCAATTGTTTCCTGTTATTAGTGGAAGTAGTTTAAAAGGTCTTGTTTTACCTGTTTGTTGTTTAAGTTTTCCGCTGATTTGTTCTTATACAAGAATGATTCAAAATGCTATTTTAGAACAATTAAATCAAGATTATATTATTGGACTCAAAGCAAGAGGAATGAAACAATCAGAAATTTTATTAAAGCATGTTTTACCTCATGTTTTTACGACACTTTCTTCTTTATTAGGTCTTTCTATTGGACATTTACTTGGTGGAACGGCAATTATTGAAACGATTTTTTCATATCAAGGTTTAGGTAACATGGTTGTAGAAGCTATTCGTTATCGTGATTATCCAATTATTCAAGCTTATGCAATTTATATGGCATTGATCTATGTTTTTGTTAATCTATTTGTTGATATTTTTCAACAAGTATTAAATCCACGATTAAGGAGGCGTTTCAATGAAAAGAAAGTTAAAAATTGAGATTGGTCTTGCTGTTTTATTATTACTTATTGCTCTATTTGGTTCTTTTTTAGCGCCTTATGATCCTTTAAAAGTTAATTATGATTTCTCTTTACAACCACCAAGTTTCTTACACATTTTTGGTACAGATAAATTAGGAAGAGATGTTTTTAGTCGTATTCTTTGTGGTGCAAAAACTTCTTTTGGTTTGACTTTTTTGATGTTGTTTTTAATTGTTTTTATTGGAATGATTGTTGGCTTAATTGCAGGCTTGTCTAATGATAAAGTTGAATCTTTTTTTAATAATATAATTAATGGATTACTTGCTTTTCCTGATACGATTTTTGCCATTGCAATAGTAGGAATCGTCGGGGCAGGTCTCTTTAATACAGTATTTGCTTTAGCACTTATTTGGTGGACAAAATATGCAAGATTGACTCTTGCTCTTGTCAAACAAGAAAAGAAAAAGAATTATTTAGTGATATCTAAAATGTCGGGTGTCCCACCACTTCAAAGAATCATTCGTTATCTATTACCTAATATTTTATCACAAATACTTGTAACAGCTTTTTTAGATATTGGAAATATGATGATTTCACTTGCAGGTTTAAGCTTTTTAGGACTTGCTAGTCAGCCACCACAACCTGAATGGGGAGCGATGCTTTATGAAAGTAAACAATTTATGCAAGTGGCTCCTTGGATGATGTTTTTTCCAGGACTTGTTTTATTTATTTGTGTGCTTATTTTTAATTTATTATCAGAAGATATAAGGGATTATTTAGATCCTAAACATTATGAGGAGAAGTTATGAAGAAAATAAAATTATTACTTTGTTTATTTATGTTAACAACTTTATGTGGATGTTCTAATTCAAACAAAAATGAATCAAGTAAAACACTTAATGCTGCTATGTTTTGGATTTCAACATCTTTAGATCCTACAAATAATTATGATGGTTGGGTTTTAAGTCGTATTGGGGTAGGAGAAACATTGTTAAAACTTAATGAAAAATATGAAGTGGAACCCTATCTTGCAAAATCCTATGAACAAATTGATGATACAACTTGGAAATTGACTTTAAAAGATTCTATTACTTTTTCAAATGGTAAAAAAGTAACAGGAGAAAATGTCAAATCATGTTTAGAAAGAGCTTTTGAAAAAAATACAAGAGCGATTGATTATTTTGATTTAAATCATGTTGAAGCAAAGGGGCAAGATATTTATCTTTATTTAAATAAATCAAGTGGGGCAATCTTAAATAATCTTTGTGAACCACTCTTTACTATTTATGATGCAAGTCAAAGTGAAGAAGATATTGCCAATCATCCTCTTTGTACCGGCCCTTTTGTGGTGGATGATTTTGTTTCAGAAAAAACAATCGATACAAGCAAAAATAAAAAATATTACGATGGTAAAGCAAAACTTGATCATGTTCATTTTAGTCAAGTGGCAGATTCTGATGCACGTGTTTTAGCGTTACAATCGGGTGAAGTTGATCTTGCGAATACGATTGATTATTCAAGTTTAAAATTATTTAGAAATAATAAAGATTATCAGGTTTTAGAAGTTTTAGGGCCACGTACAAATGTTATTTATATGAATAATGAAACACCATTTTAAGTGATTTAACGATTAGAAAAGCTTTATCTTATAGTGTAAATCGTAAAAGTATTGTTAAATTGATTGGGGGAAAAGAAGCAACTGGTCTTTATTCAAGTGCATTACCTTATGGAGATGTTTCTAATGGCTATAGTCTTAATTTAAAAGAAGCCAATCGTCTTTTAGATGAAGCGGGCTATGTTGATACGAATAATGATGGTATCAGAGAAAAAGATGGACAAGAAATCATTTTAAATTATTATGAAAGCGCGGATCATGGTTCAGCAGATGCAAATATTATTGCGCAATCTATGCAAAGTGAAGCAAAAAAGATTGGTATTAAAATTAAACTTAATCAAGTTGAAAATGTGAATGATATTAAAGCAGCAGGAACTTTTGATTTATGTTCGGCTAATGATTCAAGTGCACCTACAGGTGATCCAGAAATCTTTATTCAACAACGTTATTTATCAACGGGTTCAAGTAATACAGGACGTTATAAAAACTCAAATCTTGATAATTTGATTCAACAATTTTCCACAACTTATGATTTAAAACAAAGACAACAACTTGCTATTCAAGCAAGTGAAATGATTTTAGATGATGCTGCCAATATTTATGTTTCTTATGTTCCTTTAAATACGGTAACTTCTTCTAAGGTCAAAGGAGCTATTTGCCATCCGGTTGATTATTATATGATTACAAAGGATATTGATCTTAAATGAGTATATTAAATTATCAAAATTTAACATTGACTTATAATGAACAAGAAATTTTACATCATATAGATTTAATGATTCCTAAAAATCAAATTACAGTTATTGTCGGTCAAAGTGGTAGTGGGAAATCAACATTACTTAAAGCAACAATGGGATTGTTAAGTGATGATGCAAAAATTATAGAGGGTAAAATTTTATTTGAAGAAGATAATTTATTAGAAAAGGATTTAGATTGTTATAGAGGGAAAAAAATAGGCATGATTTTTCAAAATCCTTTAACTTATTTTGATGATTATCAAAATATTGAAGAACATTTCTATGAAAGTTTACATACTCATTTTAAATATTCTAAAAAACAGTCAAGAGAAATAGCTATTCATTATTTAAAACAAATGGGGCTAGAAAAAACTATTTTAAACAAGTATCCTTTTGAATTATCAGGAGGAATGGCTCAAAGAGTGATGATTGCTTTAATATTATGTTTACAACCTTCACTTGTTTTGGCTGATGAACCGACAAGCAGTTTAGATGTCGTTATTCAAAAACAAATTTTAGATTATCTTTTAAATCTAAAAAAACAAACAACTTTTGTGTTTGTAACACATAATATTCAAGTAGCACGTTATATTGCAGATCAAATAGTTGTTATTAAAGATGGAATGATTGTAGAAAAAGGAAATGTAGAGACTCTTTTTAATGCTCCTAAGCATCCCTATACAAAGTCACTATTATGAAAGGAAAAGAATAATGCGTTTATTTGAAGCTAAAGATCTTACAAAAAAATACGATAAGACTGTTTTAAATCATCTTGATTTTAGCATTGATGAAGGTGAAGTTGTTGGTATTATTGGTGTTAGTGGATGTGGAAAAAGTACCCTTGCAAGACTTGTTTCAGGTATTGAAAAACCTTCTTCAGGTTCTTTATTATATCAAGGAAAAACAGTTGATTTTAAAAAGAGTCGTAAAGATATACAACTTATTCTTCAAAATCCAATTGAAAGCTTTTCGCCACGAATGAAAATCAAACAGTTTCTTTATGAACCTTATCATTATTTTTATCATTTAAATAAAAAAGAAGTGATGACTGCTATTAAAAAGATATTAGAACAAGTAGGTATGGATGAGGCTTGTTTGGGAAAATATCCTCATGAATTAAGTGGAGGACAGTTACAAAGAATATCAATTGCTAGAGCATTGATTATACAACCCCAATTACTTATTTGTGATGAAATTACCAGCAGTCTCGATCAAGTGATTCAAAGAGATATTATCGAATTATTAAAACAATGTGTTTATAAATATCATATGGCTATTCTTTTCGTTAGTCATGATCTTTCATTGGTTCATAAGTTTTGCCATCAGGTTCTTGTTTTAAATGATGGAAAAATCATAGAAAAAGGAACAATACAACAATTATATAAAAGTAAAAATGAAGTTGTACAAAATTTATTAAAAGCAGCTTATTTAAATGGTTAGGATATTTTGAAATATCCTTTTTTCTTTACAATGACAAGAAGATATTGTTATAATTATAACAAGAGTTATATATAACGTTAGTTATAGAAAGGAGGCTTTTATGCCAGCAAAAAGAAAAATACAAAAAGAAGATATTTTAAAAGCAAGTATTTCGATTATTAGCCATGAAGGACTCAATGCTTTAAATGCCAGAAAGATTGCTAAAAAGCTAGGCTGTTCAACACAACCACTTTTTTATATTTATGAGAATATGGATGTTTTAAAAAAAGATGTGATAGATGAAATTGTAAAGATTTTTGATCGAGAAGTTTTAAAAAGTGAAACAGGTCAATTAGAATACAAGGATATTGGAATCAATTATATTCGTTTTGCTAAGGAAGAGCATGAATTATTTAAAATTATGTTTAACCGAAAAATAAATGAAGGAGCATTTGATTTTATTGATTTGACAGGATCTTCATCACAAATATTTGAAACCATTTCAAAACAAACTGGATTATCTTTGGAAAATGCTAAACAATTCCATTTAAGAATGTGGTTATATGTCAATGGGATTGCTAGTTTAGCAGCCAATCAGACCGTTGAATTTAATGATGGAGAAATTGCAGAATTGTTGAAGGATCAATATGTTTCAATGCTTCTTTATGAAGTAAAAAAAGGAAATGTAAAAGAAGAAATTTTGGTACAACTTGCAAAAAAGAATAAGGAAGGAAAAGAATGATGGAAAAAGTAATAGAGGTTTCACATCTTACAAAAGAGTATAAAAATTTAAAAGCAATTGATGATTTATCCTTTAATGTTTATCAAGGAGAAATTTTAGGATTATTAGGACCTAATGGTTGTGGAAAAAGTACAACTATTAACTCTATTTTATCATTACTTAAATATCAAGAAGGATTTATTAAGGTTTTTGGTAAAGAAATGAAACCTGATTCTTATGATTTAAAAGCAAAGATAGGAGTTATTTTTCAAGAAGTAGCTGTTTTTGATGAATTGAATGTTTATGATAATATTAATTATTTTTGTGGTTTATATATTCGAGATAAAAAACAAAGAAAACAATATGTTGATGATGCAATTAACTTAGTAGGATTAAATGATTTTAAAAAGTTCTTACCTAAACAACTTTCCGGAGGTTTACTTCGAAGATTAAACATTGCCTGTGGGATTGCCCATAAGCCTAAACTGATCTTTTTAGATGAACCAACTGTTGCAGTTGATCCACAAAGTCGTAATCATATTTTAGATGGTATAAAAAAATTAAGAGATCAAGGGGCTACAATCGTTTATACAACACATTATATGGAAGAAGTAGAAATACTTTGCGATCGTATTATTATTTTAGATAAAGGAAAGATCATTGCTCAAGGAACAAGTGATGAATTAAAAAAAGAAGCAAATATTGAGGAAAAGATTGAACGTGTAGGTCCAACTCTTAATGACGTTTTCTTAAAATTAACAGGAAAGGAATTGAGGGATTGATGTTTATTCATAATTTAAAGTATACAGTTAAAATACTTTTTAAAAATAAAGTTCTTATTTTTTGGATGTTTGCTTTTCCTATTATTTTAGGTATTTTCTTTCACATGGCTTTTGAAAATATTGAAAAAGACGAAGCTTTACAAGTTTTTGATATTGCAGTTATTGACAATAAGGAATGTCAAAACCAAACAATTTATCAAGAAACCTTTAAAGAGCTTTCTGATAAAAAAAATAAGAATCAGTTATTTCATATTCATTATGTAAATAAAAAAGAAGCGAATCAGCTTTTAGAAGATAATGAAATAGAAGGATATGTTCTCTTTAATAAACAAGAACCACAAATTGTGATTAAAGAAAATGGTATGGAACAAACAATCTTGCAATTTGTTATGGATGAAATTAAACAAAATAAGAGGATGATAGAAGATTTAACAAAAAAACAAATTGAAGATGAAATACAACAAGGAAACTATAATTTTAATGTTCAACAAATTGTACATGATATTCTTCAAAAGCTCAATAACCAAGAAGTATCTTTAAAAGACACATCAAGTAGTCATTTAAGTTATATGCAAATTGAATATTATACCTTAATTGCCATGGCTTGTATGTATGGTGGGATGTTAGGTTTAACAGCTATTAATAATCAATTGGCGAATATGTCCGCTAAAGGGAAAAGAGTTTCTGTTTCACCAAATAAAAAAGGAATACTTGTCTTATCTTCAGCACTAGGTTCTTATTTAGTAAGCCTTGTTGGTTTAGCGATTCTTTTAATCTTTTTAAAATTTGGTTTAAATGTTGAATTTGGTAGTCAATGGCTTTATATAATCATTCTTTCTTTAGTTGGTGATTTAGCAGGTATTTCGATGGGAATATTTATTGCTTCTGTTTTTAGAGTTTCTGAACAAGCAAAAACAGGAATTAATATTGCGATTTCTATGTTTTTCTCGGTTCTGTCTGGAATGATGGGTGTTACTTTAAAATATGTTATTGATAAAAATATACCTATTATTAATCTTATCAATCCTAATAATTTGATTACTGATGGTTTTTATGCTTTATATTATTACAATACATTTAATCGATATATCAGAGATATTTGTTGTTTAGGAGTATTTATTATTGTATGTTTATTTATTTCTTTTAGGACTTTAAGGAGGGAACAATATGATTATATTTAGTACCGTTTTTAAAATCTTAAATAAATTAAAAGGAAACTTAATTCTTTATACAGTGATCTTACTTGCAATTACATTATTTAATACAACTTCTGGTAATATGAATCATTATGAGGCAACAAAACCAGATATTTTGATTGTAAATAAGGATCGAAACAATGAAATAACCAAAGGATTTGTTTCGTATTTAAAAGAACAAGCGACATTAAAAGATATCGATATCAATGATCAAGAAAAAGTAGATGATGCATTGTTTTATCGTGATATAAGTTATGTTGTGTATATTCCTGAAAACTTTGGTGATGATCTTGTAAATGATAAAAATCCAACGATTGAATATAAATCAAATGGTAATGAAAATGCATCTTTTACCCAAATGTTAATTGAAAAATATATAAAGACAGTAAATCTTTATAAAGAACATTATCAAGGTAAAGCTTTAAATCAAAAAGTCAAACAAGTGATTAACCAAAAAACAAAAGTAAACCTCAACACATCCTTAGATAGTTCTAAATTGAATCAAGTGAATATTTATTTTAATTTCTTAAACTATGCCTTACTTGCTGGGGGAGTTTATTGTATGACAATGATTCTTGCAAGTTTAAATCAAGAGGGTGTACGTAAAAGAACAATTATGAGCAGTTTTTCATATCGTAAATATAATTGGATTGTTTTTGCTTCTTTAGGTCTTGCTTCTTTTATTGTATGGTTAGCCTATATGATTATTAGTTTTATCTTATTTAAAGAAATTATGTTAAGTGGGAATGGGATTGCTTATATTTTAAATTCATTTGTTTTTTCAATATGTAGTTTGGCCGTAGGATTCTTAATTGGAACGATTACCCATAATAAGCAGGCTATTGGAGGTATTGTCAATGTTGTTGCTTTAGGAACATCGTTTCTTTGTGGATGTTTTGTGCCAATGTCATTTATGCCAAGTTATGTTTTAAAGATTGCTCATATTTTACCAACGTATTATTTTGTACAAAATAATGAACTTATTAAAACATTAGAATATTTTAAATTAGAAACATTACAACCAATAATTATTAATGGTATTATTGTTTTAGGATTTACATTAAGCTTTGTTTTGATTACCTTAATGATTAGTAAAAGAAAACAAAAGATCGGGTGAGTGTATGAAAGAATTTCTATTAATTGTTGTCATTGTTATTTTAATGAATACAAAGAAACAAATATCAAAAGATCATTATTTAAGTTTAGGAATTTTAATGGCCTATTTTAAAAAGGACAAGTAATAAAAATGGAAAAGAATGAATTGTTAATAAATATTTACAAAATTCACACAACATATTTAGGTATATCAAGAATTAAAAGAAATTTAGGAATTGAAGAAGATGTTGTAGAATTTTGTAAGAATAAAGTTTTAGATAAAAAGAGTTTGATATATCGTAAAGGGAAAAACTGGTATATTGAAAATGGTGCTATAAAAATAACAATTAATGCAACAAGCTATACCATTATTACGGCACATACAATAAAATAGATTTTCACAAGTTGTGCACATTATGCACATTTTATTCACATTGAAATTAAAATATAAAGTTAGGTTATCATCATTTTGATATAGGACAACGTATGGTAATGAAAAAGGTATAGGCAAAGATATCCGTAAACATGTCAAGTAACCAAAGAAAGTATTGTCCAAACCATTGAAACAACGGGACTTGATTATTTAGATAGGATGATTATTCATAGAGCTTAACCTTAGAAGAAAGTCAATCAAAGTGATGATTGTTATCTAGAAGGAAATAAAATTGCTTGTAAAGTTTTAGAAGATGTTTATAAGGAAGGTAAGTTAAAAGCAATTTGTGAAATTTTATATGAAGAATTTGTGCAGAACACATGGATTTTATTGATGGTCCAGCTACTAATACTTCTATTTTAGATGAAGATTTAAAAATGATGTTATTTGGGTTTGCTATAGAGCATAACGATTAAAAGATATTGACAATTTGTTAGTATCTTTTTTCTTGACAATCTTTTTTATAATTATATAATTACCAATGATAATTAACATCGGTAATTAATAGGAGAAATTAATGAAAAGCGAAAAAGTAAAAGAAATGTTAGATAGCTGTTACATGGCTAAAAGGATTTTAGATATGTTGCCTAAACTTCCTGAAGGAGTTTTACCATCCTATGTACGTTATTTAGAAACGATTATCGAACTTGAAGAAAAAAATCAAAAGGTGAAGGTTTCAGATGTGAGTGAAGTTTTAAATCTTCCTCGTCCGGGAGTTACACGTACAATTCATGCAATGGAAGAAAAAGGATATTTAAAAAAAGAAACAGCTAAACATGATGGACGTGTCACTTATGTGACCGTTACAAAAGAAGGAAAAATGATTTTTGAAAAATACAATAAAGATTATTTTCAAAAATTAGCCTTGTGTTTGAATCATGTTTCTAATGATGAAGCAGATTGTATGATTCAAACTATTGAAAAGTTTTATGAAGTTATGTGTGAAGGGAGAGAAAAATAATGGATCACTCTAAATCGGATTTTACGCAGGGAAGTATTTTAAAGAAATTAACGTTGTTTATGATTCCTGTTTTAGGAGCGCTTATTTTACAAGCGGCCTATGGAGCGGTTGATTTACTTGTTGTTGGAAGATTTGGAACAACAGCAGGACTTTCAGCAGTTTCTACAGGAAGTCAAGTTTTAAACTTGATAACATTTGTGGTAACACAATTTGCGATGGGAATTACTGTTTTAATTGCAAGATATATTGGTGAAAAGAAAATGAATTCGATTGGTGCTTTAATAGGAGGAGCAACGGTAGTTTTTGCAATTATTTCTGCAATTATATTTGTAATTATGATTACGTTAGCATCACCAATTTCAACTTTGATGCAAGCACCTAAAGAAGCACTTGGTTTAACTGCTACTTATGTAAGAATTTGTGGGGCAGGTATTTTCTTTATTGTTGCTTATAATCTATTATCAGCGATCTTTAGAGGTTTAGGAGATAGTAAATCACCTCTTTTATTTGTGGCAGTTGCCTGTGTTATTAATATTATTGGTGATTTAGTTCTTGTTGCAGGATTACACTTAGATGCAGCAGGAGCCGCAATGGCCACTGTCTTTGCCCAAGCAATCAGTGTTGTGTTTGCTTTAATGTTATTATTTAAAAGAAAATTACCATTTAAAATTACAAAGCATGATTTTAAAATCAATCCACATTGTGTTCGAGCTTTAAAAATTGGATTACCATTAGCGCTTCAAGAATGTTTAACACAAATTTCATTTTTAGCTTTATGTGCTTTTATTAACCGTTTAGGATTAGAAGCATCATCCGGTTATGGTGTTGCTTGTAAAATCGTTAACTTTGCCATGTTAGTACCAAGTTCATTAATGCAATCAATGGCTTCTTTTGTTGCCCAAAATGTGGGTGCTGGTGATGAAAAAAGAGCAAAACATGCAATGTTTACAGGAATGGGTATTGGCTTAATCATTGGTATTGTTGTTTTTATCTTAGTTTTATTTAAAGGAGATTTACTTACAAGTATTTTTACAACAGAAAAAGCCGTTATTTTACAAGGTTATGCTTATTTAAAAGGATTTGCTTTAGAAACAATTGTAACAGCAATATTATTTAGTATGGTTGGTTATTTTAATGGTCATTATCAAACGGTATGGGTCATGGTACAAGGACTTATTCAAACACTTCTTGTACGTTTACCACTTTCTTACTATATGTCAATTCAACCACATGCAAATTTAACAAATATTGGTTTAGCTGCACCAATTGCGACAATTGTTGGTATTATACTAAATGTATGTTTCTATATTTATTTAAGTAAAAAAATGAAAAAAGAAAATGCCTAGGAAGTGTGAAAAACACTTCTTTTTTAATAAGAAGAATTTTTTTTTGGAGCTACTGTTGCCATTGCTGTTGCAATTGAAGAAGCTGTAAATATTGATGAATATTTTATTGCTCTATCTTTACAATTACACTGAAAATTAATGGATTTTCAGTGTAATTGTAAAACACCTTTTATAAGTATATTAGATGAAAAAATGCTGAATACGTTTTAATCAGCATTATTTTTATTTATAAAATTTTCCATTAAAAAATCTTTAAATTGTTTTTTATGTACATCATTATCCGCAATTTGAATACGTCCACCAAAACCGATGATCCATGAATAAAATGTACTATTTATAATGTGTCTTACTTGGACTATCTATTTTCTTTTTATTATGATAAAAAACGTTGATATATCAATACTTTCAGCTGATTACATATTAGTTGATTTTGCTTTTTGGCATACTTTTGACATCTTTTGTTTTGAAAACATCGTTTACAGTATCTAATTTCTTGTTTTCTTTTAGATGAGTATAGATATCTAAAGTAGTCTTAATATTACTATGTCTTAATAATTCCTGGGTAGTTTTTATATCTACATTATTTTCATATAAAGTGGAAGCAAATGTATGTCTTAGGTCATGACAAGTAAACCCATATTTATTTTTTAAAATCCTATTAAAATAGCTAACATAATAGAATTGATTATTTTTTTGACAAATATATTCATTATGATGCGTTTTCAAATATTCCAATAATATTTCTTTTAATTGGTTATTCAAAGGTATAGTGTCTTTTGATTTTTTTGTTTTCAATTTTGAAACAACTTTATATTCCTTTATATTCCTTCCTGAATAGATCAATTGATTATGAATGTTTATTTCATTATTTTCAAAATCAATATCACTTTCTTTCAATGCTAGAATTTCAGCGATTCTCATGCCTGTATAATATCCAATAGCAATGGTAATTGCATAGCTATCATCCAACTCATTATATGCTTGAATAAAAGTTTCAAAAGGAACTATCTTTTTTTCTTTTTCTTCTTTATCTTACTGATTCTTTCGGTTGTTTTGTCTTGTATATTGTTTTTCTGATTCTTGTGCCTTAATATGCTCATATTCTTCTTCCTCGCTATCTGCTAACATATGTAATCCTTGTATGATATTAAAAATGATCAAAGTACTGATCACAGAGGTTCCTCCATAACTTACGAGTGGAATCGTAACTCCAGTGGATGGAATGAATTTTGTCACACCACCGATACTTAAGAATACCTGGAATAAGAAACAAACTCCAAATCCAAGGCATAACAATTTGTTAAACAATTTTCTGCTTCTTGTGGAAATATCCATAAAGAGGATAAAACTGCTCATTAAAACGAAGATCAAGCAGATTCCAAAGATCACACCAAATTCTTCACAGATCACAGAAAAGACAAAGTCTGATTCCCTGACCGGAATATCAAACGGCCGTCCGTTTCCAAGCCCCATTCCAAACCAGCTTCCAGTTCCAATAGCAAATAAGGATTGACAGACCTGAAGTCCTCTTCCTTCGATCATGGAAAACGGATCTTTCCATACCGCTACACGGATCTGTACATGAGTAAAGATCTTATCTGCGATAATAGCAGCCACAGATCCTGCTGCCA
>ERZ791607.1577-NODE-1577-length-15385-cov-2.626614_pt1 | contig 15385 bp, 7 predicted proteins | sample MGYA00509964_ERZ791607 | MGnify/ENA primary metagenome ERZ791607 (study PRJEB30046, sample SAMN00791907) | human gut metagenome | study: EMG produced TPA metagenomics assembly of the A metagenome-wide association study of gut microbiota in type 2...
ATTCGCAATAATGTTTTTTATAACTGGGCCGGAAACGGTTGCTATGGCGGAGAAGGCATGTGTGTCAATATTGTGAACAATTATTATAAACCAGGACCGGCTACACCGAAAAACAGCCCTGTCCGCTACCGTATTGCCGCCATAGGAGTACGCATAAAGAAGTATTGCATGAATGCAGACGGCACTCCCAATGCCTGGAAACCAATGGAACACGTATGGGGGAAATTTTATGTAGACGGCAATATCATCGAAGGAAATGAGGAAGTAACCCAAGATAACTGGACCAAAGGTATTTACGGGCAAATCAATAATGCTTCTTGTGACAATACATTCACAAAGAAAGTGAAAAAGGAAATGCGTCTGTCCGAACCTCTGGATGCAGGCATTATCACTACTCATAGTGCAAAACAAGCTTATGAACTCGTATTGGATCAAGCGGGATGTTCCAGGCAACGGGATGCCATTGATATACGTGTTATAGAAGAAACCAGAAACGGTACGGCTACCTATATCGGTAGTGTGACAAAAGGAGCGGAAAGTGTTCCCGGCCTGATAGACTTGCCGGCAGATGTGAAACCGGAAGGAGCCACCAACCCTTGGCCTACATTGAGCGATGGAGGCATTACAGCCGATGAACTGCGGGATACTGATGGAGACGGCATACCCGATGTTTGGGAAGCGGCCCATGGACTGAATCCGAAAGATGTTTCCGATGGCATTGCCACTACATTGAGTAAAGAAGGTTATACCAATCTGGAAGTTTATCTGAACGGCCTGGTAAAGTAAAATTCAAACCAATTATTAAATATATTAAGTATGAAGAAGATAATTCTTACGGCATTATTTATGGGCATTTTATTAGGAGGTCATGCCCGGAATACTGCATCACCATTTCAGGCTGTAGTGGCCCAGGATGGTAGTGGTGACTACACAAGCATTCAGGCTGCTATTGATGCAGTACCCGACAACCGGCAAGAGCCGTGGTTGATTTTCGTAAAGAACGGTTCGTACCGGGAACATGTGGTAATACCCGAAAACAAAACGTATGTCCACCTGATCGGTCAGGACAAGGATAAAACCATCATTCATCATCTCCTGAATGTAGGTGGAAAGCCTGAAGAAGGTACAGAACCGGCAAGGACGGCTTTTTGGAAACATTCGGTTCATAATCCTTCTTCCGAAGTCTATAAGTTTGAGGGAAGCGTTGTTAAGGTGAAAGCCGATCATTTCTATACTGAGAATATCTCTTATGTGAATGATTGGGGGGTAGAGAGCCGGAATGGTCCACAGGCATTGGCTATGAGCAGCCAGGCAGATTGTGCAGCGTTCAATAACTGCATTTTCCGTTCTTTTCAAGACACCTGGATGACTTCTACTAATGATTCTCACCGCCACTATGTGAAAGACTGTTGGATTGAAGGTGCAGTCGATTATTTTTATGGTGGGAGATGCTTTACTTGAAAACTGTACATTATATAATGTACGTAGCGGTTCTGTAATTGTCGCTCCCTGTCATAAGGATGCAAAGTTCGGATATATTTTCCGTGATTGCATTGTGGATGGCAATGCCTCTGCTGCCGACGGTAAACAGAAGTTGGGGCGTCCCTGGCACAACTCGCCGCGTGCTGTCTATATACATACCACTATGCGCATTCCTCTTGCTCCCGAGGGTTGGACCAATATGGGAGCTATTCCCGGATTATTTGCAGAGTATGATAGTCGTGATGCCGAAGGTAATGTACTCGACTTGAGCCTACGCAAAACAGAATATGACGGACGCGGACCAAATAACCCGCCAAAAGGCTCTTGTCGTGCTATCGTTACCAAAGAGGAGGCGGATAGCTATGTATACGAACGTATCATTCCGGGTAATGACGGATGGGATCCTCGTACAATGATGGAAAAACTACCGGCTCCGCAGAATCTGAAAAAACAAGGAACGAAGATTACTTGGAAAGCTGTATCCGATGCTGCCGGTTATATCATTTTCGATAATGATCAGGTGGTGGGTTTTGCTCAAAAGCCGGTTTTCGAAACAGGATTCGTGATGAAAGGAAATTTAAAAGTACGTGCGGTCAATCGTTATGGTTCATTAGGACTTGAGAGTGCTCTTTAAGTTAATGAATCGTAATGGCACTATAACACATTGACATTTTTTGCATGTGAGATCCCGGGCTTGTGAAAGTCTGGGATTTTTTGTGTAACCCCCTTGTATTTATTGTTCTAACAGATATTTTCCTCTTTTTCCGATAGTTTTTACTCCTCTCTCCATCCGCAAATTGTCACATTTGCAACAGGAAAAAATATGTGAAACTAAATCCTTTATTAATGTGAAACAAAAATCTGTAGAAATGAAAAACAAGTGTTTTGTATGGCTAATGGCTATACTGTTGATGGTTCCTATCGGACTGTCTGCACAAGAGATTACTGTTAAAGGTAATGTGACAGACTCCACGGGAGAAGGTGTTATCGGTGCATCCGTTGTAGAAAAGGGTAATGCAGGTAACGGAACGATTACCGATATAAACGGTGATTTTACTCTGAAGGTCAGTGGCAAAGGTAAGAAACTGGTCATCTCATATATAGGTATGCAGGCCCAGGAGATAGATGCCGTTGCCGGGAAGACGCTAAGTATTAAGCTTCAGGACGACTCTAAAATGTTGGATGAAGTAGTCGTTGTAGGTTACGGTACGATGAAGAAGAAAGACCTGACCGGTTCTGTTTCTTCTATGAACGACAAGGTACTGAAAGATATCCCTGTAACTTCTGCCTTGCAGGCTATGAGCGGACATCTGGCAGGTGTGAACGTAACGGTAACGGACGGTTCTCCCGATGCCGAAATCAAAGTACGTGTACGCGGTGGTGGTTCTATTACCCAGGATAATTCTCCGCTTTATATCGTAGATGGCTTTATCGTGAAGAATATTAATGATATTCCTCCCGGTGACATCCAGGATATCAGTGTATTGAAAGATGCTTCTTCTACGGCAATCTATGGTGCCAAGGGTGCTAATGGTGTAGTTCTGGTGACTACAAAGAGTGGTAAAGCCGGTAAGACAGTGGTAGATGTGAATTCTTATGTTGGTATAAAGAAAACCTACAATCTGACGGATGTCCTTTCTCCTTATGAATATGTATATTATCAGAAGGAAATCGATTCGAGCCCGAATGTATCCAGTGCAGGCTTCTACAGCATGTATGGTATGTGGGATGATATAGACCTTTACAAATACCGTGAAGGTATCGACTGGCAGGATCAGCTGTACGGCAATACCGGTGTACAGAAGAATTTCAATGTATCGCTTTCGGGTGGTACGGAAACTATGCGCTACAATATCAGTTATACACGTGATGATGAAGATTACATCATGTTGAACTCTAACTATGTACGTGATAACTTCAACATTAAGCTGAATAAATCTTTTGGTAAAGTCATTGATCTGGACGTTACAGCCCGTACTACGAATACGGTGATTGATGGTCCCGACGTATCCGGTGGACGTAAGCTCCGTGATGGTGTCAAGTATGCTCCGGTAAAGAGTATAACGACTTTGTCTATGGAGAACCTGGTGGGTACCAGCGAAGAGCTCGACTGGGCAGAATCTGCTAGTATGTTGAATGATCCGATTTACAACATTACCAATGAGTTTAAGAAACAGTACTCATTTGTTAATTCTTATAATGTCGGTTTGACATTCCATATCATCAAAGGTTTGGATTATCGTGTTCAGGGTAGCTACTCTTACGAGAAAGCACATACGGATAATATCTGGTTGAAGAAGACCGGTGAATCTAATGCTAATGGTGGACAGCCCGTTGCCAAACGTGAATATACCGATGGTTATCGTTTTACGATACAGAATCATCTGACGTATGATTTTACGGTTGCAAAAGATCACCGTTTCAATATTATGTTTGGACAGGAGATTTTCTCCGGCAAATCGGACAAGATGACCCTTCAATCCAAATTCTTCCCGAAGGACTTTACAGCAGAACAAGTATTGGCTATGTGGAATTATGGTGAACCGTTGCCTACTTATAATGATATAGGTGAGCCGTCGCGTACCTCTTCTTTCTTCGGTCGTTTGAACTATACGTTGAAAGACCGTTATTATCTGACTTTCACAGCTCGTGAAGATGGTACAAACGTATTTGCTCCGGGCAAACAATGGGGTTTCTTCCCTGCTGGTGCTTTGGCATGGCGTCTGTCTGAGGAACCTTTTATGGAAGCTACTAAAAGTTGGCTTTCTAATGCTAAGCTTCGTTTAAGTTACGGACAGGTAGGTAATGCACGTGTAGGTTCTTACTGGCGTCAGCAATACAGTTTCGAAAGCTCTGCAAACAGACTCTACTATATCGGTGAGAAAGTGCAAAGTGGTTTGAAACCAACCAATACACTCCGTAACGAGAACCTGACTTGGGAAACCAAGACTTCTGCCAACATCGGTTTGGATCTGGGATTCTTTAATGATAAAGTGAATGTGGTAATCGATGCTTATAAGGATGTAACTAAGGATTTGATTCTGGCTGTGGATATCCCGACTCATTCCGGTTACGGCACTCAATACCGCAACCTGGGACAGACTACTAACAAAGGTGTGGAGTTGACAGCTAACTGGTATGCCGTTGAAACTAAGGACTTCAACTTGTCATTGGGTTTCAATATCTCTTTCAACCGCAATACTGTTGACAAACTGGATGGTTCCGACTCTATGATTGCTACTTCCGGCTGGGGAGTAAGTATCGGTTCGGATGATTATCGTGCCATTGTAGGTAAATCCATTGGTCAGATCTATGGTTACAAACAAGATGGTTTCTATTCTTTCGATGACTTTACTTTTAACGAAGAAACGAAACGTTGGATCATCAAACCGGGTGTAGCCGATTGTAGTGATATTATCGCAACCAGCGGTAACTGGTTTGGTCCTGGACACATGAAACTAAAGAAATTGACGGATGATGGTTCTGATAAAGTCACTACGAATGACCGTACCGTCATTGGTAATGCCATGCCGAAACATACCGGTGGTTTCAATATCAATGCGGACTATAAAGGCATCGACTTTGGTGTACAGTTCAACTGGAGTTATGGTAATGACATTCTGAATGCCAATAAAATAGATAATACTACGTATGCAGGTTCCAAGAAGTATCAGAATCTGAGTAGCGATATGGCCTTGGATAAGCGTTTTACCACTATCGATCCTGAAACCGGTTACAATATCATGTATGGTGAATATGCGAATCCGGCACGTTTGCAGGAAATCAATCAGAATGCTACGATCTGGCATCCATTGATGAACTCTACGGTCATGACGGACTATGCTATCGAAGATGGTTCATTCCTTCGCTTGAGTAATCTTACAATCGGTTATACTTTACCGAAGGCTTGGACTAAGAAGTTCCTGGTTGAGAAGTTGCGTGTATACTTCACTGGTTACAACCTGCATTGTTGGACAAAGTATTCCGGACAAGATCCTGAGGTAGATACCCGTCGTAGCACTCCATTGACCCCGGGTGTTGACTACTCTGCTTACCCGAAAGCTCATTCATTTTTATTTGGTATTAACCTGACACTCTAAAAAACTAATGATCATGAAGAAATTATATATATTAACTTTGGCAGCTGCCATGCTGATCACTACTTCATGTGATGATTTCCTGGCAACTGACACCCCCTCCAAACAAAGTAACACAAATGTGTTCAATACCGAGGCTATGGCCGAGGCTGCCCTGATGGGAGTTTATGCTACCATGTCCGATACGTATGTTTACGGACAGAAAATATCTGTGAACTGGCAGAATATCAGTGATACGGAAAATTGTAACCTTTATCTGACTAACTATAAAGAAGTAAATAGCGACTATGGTCAGAACCACTATTATGGTAATTCCGGCAACTCTACCACTCGTTGGAACAATATTTTCCGTTTTGCAGAACTTGCTTCTGCTGCCGTAGAAGGAATGCGTGAAGGTGAATTGCTGAAGACAAATCCGACTGTCGGTAAGCCGTTATTAGGTGAAGCTTTGACTCTGAGAGCATTGGCTTATTTTGAATTGGTGCGTATCTATGGAGATATTCCTTATAAGAAAACAACTTCCAATTCTGACCTTTCCAATGTATATATCGGTAAGATTGACCGTGATACTGTATATGCCGACCTTGTGAAGAACTTGCAGGAAGCCATCGAATACCTGCCTTGGTTAGGTAGTGGTAAAGCTTCTACTGCTGAACGTATCAGCAAAGGTTTTGCTAAAGGCCTGTTGGCACGTGTGGCCTTATTCGCAGGTGGATGGTCGTTGCGTGATGGTAATCAATTCCCTGATATGCAGCTGGAGAAGCATCCTACCATCCCTGAAATGAATGGATATTATGTAGGTCGTGTGAAGAACTATAAAGAGTACTATGAAATAGCAGCTAAACAATGTGCTGAAATTCTGGGTGATCCTGAGAATCCGCATCAATTGGATCCTGACTTTGAGAATATCTGGAAAACGGTAAATCATCTGGATCAGAATCCTTATAATGAAAATCTTTATGAAGTTGGTTTAGGTGTAGGTAATACCGGTGACGTGGGTACTCTGATGGGTTGGGAAGTTCAACAAGGCTCTATGTACGGACAGCAAGGTATGGGTAGTAGCTATGTTACTTCTACAATTTATTACTTCTATTCTTTTGGTAAGACGGATAAGCGCCGTGACGTTACATTGACTTTCGGTCGCTGGCGTAAAGAGAATTATGAGGATTTGAGTCTGAATGCTACGAATGTACACTATGCTAAATGGCGTATGTACTGGACCAGTGAAACCTATCGTGCCCTTCACCTGGCTGCTGCCGGCCGTGTGGCTACCGGTATCAACTGGATTGTAATGCGTTATTCTGATATTTATCTGATGTTTGCTGAGGCTATGAATGAGCTTTACGGACCGGATCATCAGAATACAACGGCAGGTATGACAGCCCGTCAAGCTCTGGAAAAAGTACGTGAACGTGCATTTGGATCCGGTTCTTCTGAAATTACGAAGTATGATTCTGACTTCTTCAATGCTATAGTGAATGAACGTGCCTGGGAATTTGGTGGTGAAGGTGTTCGTAAAATGGACCTGATTCGTTGGGGGCTGTTGGATAGTAAGATTGAAGCTATGAAAGAAAGCCTTTGCCTGATGCTTGATAACCAACATCCGGTGACCATCTTTGATAAGACTTATCAGCCTTCGGATTTCCCGACTGTATTGTACTATAAGATGCGGACAGATGATAAACTGTATGTAGATTATTCATCACCCAATTATTATCAGGAACTGGGTACGGCTCCTGCAGGCTATGAAAAGATTGACTGGTTCCCGAAAACTTATGCAAAACCTGAAACCGGGTCAGGCACTACTTATCGTGACGAACTTGCCAAGATTCTGGTAATGGCTACCGGTATCAATGCATCTTACGACTATAGTGCATTACTGGGAAAACTGAAGAATGGTGGTGAGATTGGTGATATGTTGAAACAATATCCTATTGGCAACGGAACTTGTAACTATCGTCATCCTTATGCTATCTATGATACGGATATTTATCAGTCCAAGGGTTTTTTGGTAAATTCCTATGGTTATTAATAAACGGACAACAGAATTAAAAAATGAAGATTATGAAACTTAAAAGCATATTCGCATCCCTTGTCATGACAGCCGCACTCTTTTCTTCGTGCGACCGTGACGTAAACGATTGGGAAGTGGCCACCGGTGAGAACCGTTTGTTTAAGCCTTTGATTTTCGAGGCAAGTACGTTGAAGCCTACTTCCATTCAGATTAAACACACTAAAGTAGTTGACGCTGCTAACTATGTATTTGAATTCAGTAAAGATGCCGACTTTGCAACGATTGACAAATCTGTTGTTATTCTGGCTGATACTCTGACTCCGTTTGCAGATTCAAATACAGCGATGAAAGTAGAATACCGTACTTGGTTTGAAGGGCTTGATGGTACTACCAATTATTGGGTACGTATGCATGCTGAGAATGCAGATGCATCATTAAAGTCAAAGTTGAGCTCATTTACCTTTATCACTCCGGCGGAACAAATATTCAGGAGTTACAGACCTACAGTTAATAGCCTGACTTTCCTTTGGGAAGAGACAGATCGGGTTACGAATCTTGTATTGATGAATGAAGATAGTACAGTAGTTGAAAACCGTGTGCTGACTACTGCTGAGATACAGAATGCTGCTGCAACATTTGAAGGTCTGGATATGGGAGTACCTTATATTGCTCAGATTTTCTACAATGAAGTATTGCGTGGAACACTGAATACGAAAACTTCAGGTTCGTCCGGCAGTCTTATTTTTAATATTAATATTCCTGGCATTACTGCTGAGGATATATCAACGGCTTTGGCAGGACATGCTGCTGAAGGGACTAAAAAAGTTACTGTGAATTTTGCCTCTGGTATGGAATTTAATATGGAGGGAACCATTACAATTCCAACAGGTATACAGGATATTAGTTTTGTTGGTTCGGAAAATGCAAATGGTAAGTTGTCTCAATTGAATAAAGTTTATTTTGCTATCGAAAGCGAAGTGAATGATGTTAATTTTGAATACCTCAGCATGAACTCCGATGGTGGATTTATGTTCCAAGTAGGTGCGCAGAAGTTCCACGATATTACTTTTGAAGGCTGTGAAGTGAAACAAGTTAATTCTGCTGTCCGTCTCCATAGTGGTGCAGAAGGTAATAGTGTCAACTTCAATAACTGTTGGGTATCGAACACTGGTGGTTGGAGTTTCCTCAATGTAGGTTCAGGCTGTACAATTCCTGCTATCAATGTTACGAATAGTACATTGACTGAATTCAACACCCGTATTGCCGATATACGTGTGAAGACTGATATCAAATTCAAGAATGTGACTTTGGTAAATATTGCAGAGAAGATGACTCACCTTTGGTTACTTGACAACAACTCCAAACCGACTGTGACTATTGAAAACTGTATTTTTGCCGGTCCTAATGGTGGTCAGAAGCTGCACTCTACGAATGGTAACTATAGCAATGTTACTATTTCCTATGGTGGTTCTTACAAGACAAATGATTTAATAGAAGATTCTCGTCCGCTGGATGATATTACGGTTGTAAACCTGGATATCTATGGCTTGTTTGTAGATCCTGCCAATGGCGATTTCCACATCAAACAAGGTGCTGGATTTGCAGGAACCGGAGTAGCGGGAGACCCGAGATGGTTTTAATAAGTAGGTATTAGATTCAGGATAAGATTCTCTCAAAAAGGAAAGTCCGGACTTTTTTAAGCCCGGACTTTCTGTTTAAATGCTTATCATTAATCATTTTTTCCCTTCTTTGTATTCCGAAGGTGTCATCCCCACCTGCTTCTTGAAGCATTTGCTGAAATACTTGGGATCGTTGAATCCCGTCATATATGCTACTTGTGAGAAGTTGTATTCTCCGCTATCTATCAACTGTACGGCACGTTTGATTCGGATTTCCCGTATGAAATCCACTGGTGACAGGCCGATGATAGATTTCAACTTTTGATAAAAGACGGTACGTCCCATATTCAGTTTCTGTGCAAACTCCTCGATGGTCAGGTCGGAATTATCCATTTCTTTTTCCATAACTTCCATTACTTGCTGCATGAATTGTTCATCGAATGGAGTGATTTGCGGCTGTGATGGGGATATGTCAATAGATGGTGCAACGGGACTTTCCTGTTTTTCAGACCATTGTTTCCAGAGAATATCCTGTAACTGCTTGCGCTGGTGTAGCAACGATTTGATACGTGCTTTCAGATAAGTAGCACTGAAAGGCTTGGTGATATAATCGTCGATCCCCTGTTCCAATCCGGAAATGCGGTCATCCAATGATGATTTGGCGGATAAGAGGATGATGGGGATATGACAGATTTCTCTGTTTTCTTTAATGTTCTTCACCATATCCAGACCGTCCATTACAGGCATCATAATGTCGCTGATGATAAGATCAGGAACATGCTCTTGTGCACGTTCTAAACCTTCTTGACCGTTAATTGCCTCAATGACTTTGTAATTTTCCGAAAGAATAGTATGCAAGAAGCTCCGAAGCTCCATATTGTCTTCCACAATCAGAATGGAAATCGGATCAACTTTGTCGGTATCCATAGGCATATCCTGAGATACCTCGTCTATTTCATTGTCGGTTTCTGTAGAAGCTCCGTCATTCAGAATGAATTCAGTGTTTTCATGAGTTTCATATATTTCCTGTCCCATTGGCAGGGTGACAATAAATTCACTACCCACTTCGGGCTGGCTCTTTACTTCAATACTACCACAATGCAACTCTATTAATTCTTTTACGAGTGACAAGCCGATGCCGGAGGAAGGTTGTAATATATTGTATTTCACTAAAGTTTCAAAGCGTTGGAAAAGCGTTTGTTGCTTCTTAGGGTCAATACCGATTCCCTCGTCAGCTACGGATACAATCAGCTTGTCTCCTTCCACATTGGCATGAACAGTAATAGACTTGTTGGCAGGCGTATATTTGAAAGCGTTGGACAACAGGTTGAAAATTATCTTCTCGAATTTATCCTGATCAATCCAGGCAGATATTATCTCTTGGTTTGTCTGTAATTGATAGTTTATATTCTTTTCTTCAGCAATAAGACGGAAATTATCCATTACCTTTTCCAGCAAGATAACCACATTGGTCTTTTCCAACAGTACTTTCATCTTCTTATTCTCTATTTTACGGAAATCCAGAATCTGGTTTACCAAGTGGAGCATACGTTCCGTATTTTTGTGTACCAATGTCAGGTGTTTACGTGCATTGGCCGATAGAGTCGTTTCATGTTCTAATACTTCGGTTACCGGACTGGCTATCAGTGTTAGCGGGGTGCGTAACTCGTGAGATATGTCAGTGAAGAAACGTAGTTTGATGTTTGCCAGTTGTTGTTCCAGATTGATCCGGTGGCGCAGACGGTATATATAGAGAATGATATAAACGATCGTTGCAGTCGATGCTATGAATAAAATGGCATAAAGTATCCATGCCCAATAGGTCTCCCAGAATGTAGGGAGCACTATAATAGGAAGAACACGTGTACCGCTTTCCATCCATACTCCATCGCTGTTGGTGGATCGTATCTGCAGTTCATAATCTCCGGGAGGAAGGTTGATATAACTGGCAGACCGACTATTGTCTACTTCATTCCAGTTTTCTTCCAGACCTTTCAGACGATAAGCGTAACTGATGGATTGCGGATCAATGTAATCCAGCGCAGCAAACTGGAAGGTTACATTTCGTTCGGAAGGTTTCAGCTTTAATTCTTTCAGATCATCAATATCCAGATCCTGGGAAGCTCCTTGTATCTTGAGTCCAGTGAATACGATAGGAGGAACATAACTACTTTTTTGAAGTTGCTCAGGGAATATCCTCAGAATGCCGATATCTGTTCCCAGTAATAACTGGTGATGTTGGCTTTGCACCGGAGCGGCTTCGGTGAAGTATAGATCCTGTTGCAGATATTTCTTGTCGTAATGTTCAAAGGTCTCTTTGTCCGGATGAACACATGCCAGTGCATTTTCTGCTATTATCCAGAGATTCCCTTTATTATCTTCTATCATAGATTCCACAAGGTCTGAGGGAAGGCCGTTTTGGGTAGTGTATGTTTTAAATTCTATTTCGTTGCTTAGCAGGTTCTCGGATAATATTTTATTGAGACCTCCGGTAAATGATAGGACATAGGTATCTTTCCGGCTGTCGGTATAAATGTAGATGACATCGTTGCTGCAAAGGCTGGATACTTTATCAGGGATACGTATATTCCGGTAGAATTCAATTTGTTCCGGTTGTGTGAATTCACTGGAGAAGGTGAGTAAACCCTCCGTTGTTCCTACCAATAGTACCTGGTTTGCTTCAGCGATGTACCGTACTTTGGCAAAGCGATCTTTCGAATATCCCGTTAATTTATTGCCGCTATGCAGAAAGCGTATGTCTCCTTCCTGCGTTTCTTCAATCAGATTCAATCCGCCCCCGTAACATCCTACCCATATACGGTTTTTGCTATCCTGAAAGATGGTATAAATACTGTTGTAGCTTAAACTGTACGGATCATCCTTTTGACGGGTGAACTGGCGTATTTTGAAACGGTCTTCTCCTGTTCTTTCCAGACGGAAAAGTCCGTCCTGTTTGCTACCCATCCAGATGATACCTTCTTTATCTTCCATGAAACAATAAATATTCTTGGTAAACGACACAGGATTAGGACTGATAGTTCCTTCCGGAGTCAGATAGCCCTTCAGGCTACCGTCCGTCCGATATATCCTGACAGAGCCTTTTTTGGTAGATGTCCAGAGATTCTTTTCCTTATCTATAAGAAAAGCACGGGTCTCAAAGCCGGTGTCAATGGATTGTAGGTGGCAGGCATGCGGGAAGAAAGATATCTTGGTAACATCCCAGGTATTGCAGAACCATAGGTTGCCCTGGCGGTCCAGGAAGTAGTTTAGAATGTTGGGACTATACTTCGAATTTGGATTGTCGTAATCTGTATAATAGGGTTTCAACTGGCGGTTTCTCCGGTCGTAGTAACAGAAACCACCCTGATGGGGGACCATCCACAAGGTTCCCTGTGAATCTTCGAAAATGAAATCACGGTTTACACGTTCGGCATTCGGCAGATCCTCCTTGGGAGTGATGTAGTGTTGCTTATCTTCTGTAACCAAGTTATACCTTACTACTCCCGGGGTATCGCCAAACATCCATAATTCTCCGTGATGATCTTTGAATACGGATAATACTTTGGGAGAAGGTTTGGTTGATGTACGAGGATCGATATGTCTGTATCTGCCTTCTCCGGCAAAAAAGATATATAAACCTTCATCTGTACAAAGCCCAATACTATCTTTGCCGAGATTCTGCATGGAATTAATGGTATTAGAAGAGGGGAAAGGTGCTTCATTGAACTGTAATTGCTGTGTCTGGGGATTATATATCACCAATTGATTATCATTGGATACCAGATATATCTTACCATTATTTTCTTTAATGCTCTTGAACGGTATATCCGATTCAATATTCTTTTTACCGATGATGGATATTCCTTTATCAGTCAGTATCCACTCATCTCCTTCACTGTCTTGATGTACAGTGATAATGTGACTCCCTTTCAGATTCTTCTGTTCCGGACTGTAAAGAGTGATACCTTCTCCTTCTTTACAACTCAGTTCGTCGATTCGGAATGCTTCCTGTTCGCACAGAATCCAGCTGATACCCTTTGGCAGAGCATAAATGGTACGTACAGCATACGTTTGTTTGTTCTGATTTTCGTAAGGACGCAGAACATCTATAAACTTCTCGCTACGTGTATCGAACAGATAAACGCGGAGATCATAAGTCTGACACCAGATGTCACAAGTCTGAGTCTGAGTGATGGAAGATAGGCGGTTGCTCGTCAGGTTGGAGCCGTCTCCTGGAAATGCTTTGTAATTTTTGAAGGTATACCCGTCGAATTTATTCAGACCATTCCAGGTTGAGAACCAGATAAGCCCTTTTGAATCTTGTACGATGTTCGTTACCGTTCGCTGTGCTAATCCATTGTAAGCAGAGAAATGTTGTATCTGGCACACAGGTTGGGCAGCAGCTTTACAGGTAATGAAGAGTATAAATAGCAGTAAATAAATAGTTTGTGATAGAATGTACTTTCTCATTGTATGACTGATTGAGTTTTCTTATGCAAATATACAACAAAAACTACTCTCTTCCTTAATATTCTTTAATTCCCCGGAAAATCTTCTCAGATTGCTTGTTTATATGCTTAATAATTCGATATATTTGTGATATCAAAATGATATCAATTAAATCTGTAAAGTATGGAAGCAAAAGAATTGAATTTTAATGGATTTAAGATGAACGGTTTCTTAGGATTATTCATTCATCTTATCGTGTTGCCGGCACTTATTTTCTTCGGCTTTATCACATGTGTTCCGACAGCGATTGTAGCTGGTATCCTTTGCATTGTCTGGTGCATCATGTTTGCCGGTTATATGCAATTGGAACCGAATGAAGCCCGGGCCATGGTGTTCTTTGGTAAATACAAAGGGACATTTAAAGAAACAGGCTTTTTCTGGGTTAATCCATTCCTGGATAAGAAGAAGCTCTCTCTTCGTGCACGAAATCTGGATGTGGAACCTATCAAGGTGAACGACAAAATTGGTAATCCTATTCTGATTGGCTTGGTGCTGGTATGGAAACTCAAAGATACCTATAAGGCTATGTTTGAAATTGATTCACAGACCATGGCATCTTCTGCACATACCGTAACAGGCAATGCGAATCAAATTAGTATAGGTAATGCAGTTGCCAGTCGTATGAATGCCTTTGAGAACTTTGTAAAGATACAAAGTGATGCCGCTTTACGCCAGGTGGCTGGACAATATGCTTATGATGATAACGAAGCGGATACTGAAGAGTTGACACTTCGTTCCGGCGGTGAAGAAATAAATGAGCAATTGGAACAGAAATTGAATGAACGCCTTGCTATGGCAGGTATGGAAGTAGTGGAAGCACGTATCAACTATCTGGCTTATGCACCTGAAATAGCTGCAGTGATGCTTCGCCGTCAGCAGGCTTCAGCTATTATCACTGCCCGCGAGAAAATAGTGGAAGGTGCTGTTTCCATGGTAAAAATGGCTTTGCATAAACTTTCCGAAGAAGAGATTGTTGAATTGGACGAGGAAAAAAAGGCGGCTATGGTCAGTAACCTATTGGTAGTGCTTTGTGCGGATGAGGCTGCACAACCAATTGTAAACGCAGGTACATTAAATCATTAATTCGAATAGTATGAATTTCTCTTTTTTATATAAGTGGGCATTAGTGCTCGGCTTATTGCTGGGACATGTAGTAGCGGTTTTTGCTCAGGATGCAAATATAAATCGTGCAGAGCATGTATATGAATTGTTTGTAGAAAATCAGGCTGATAGCATCCATGCTCTCCTGAACAAGAATTTGCAGGAAAAATTACCGTTGCTAAGGTTGACGTCGACGGCAGCCCAAGCACAGCAGCTAAATTCGGTATCCGTAACATCCCGACTATCCTGTTCTTTAAAGACGGTAAAGTTGCTGATAAACAAGTAGGTGCAGTACCTAAGAATTCACTGGTCGAGAAAATCAACAAACTTCTTTAAATAATTGAAAATTGAGAATCGGATTTTTCGATTCTCAATTTTTTTAATCGTTGCTCTAAAGCCTTTTCTTTATCTTTTCAGGTTTATAGCCATGAACAAGCTCGAAGATATTATCCGCTATGAACAATTCGACAATCTCGAATTCATTGCCTCTCAGATTGTTGCGGGTTTTATCACCGGTTTGCACCGGAGTCCTTATCATGGTTTTTCTGTAGAATTTGCCGAAC
>ERZ791607.1589-NODE-1589-length-15273-cov-4.435011_pt1 | contig 15273 bp, 14 predicted proteins | sample MGYA00509964_ERZ791607 | MGnify/ENA primary metagenome ERZ791607 (study PRJEB30046, sample SAMN00791907) | human gut metagenome | study: EMG produced TPA metagenomics assembly of the A metagenome-wide association study of gut microbiota in type 2...
TGAGATCGTGGACAACGTGATCCCCTACATCGGCGGCGAGGAGGAAAAGAGCGAGCGCGAGCCGCTGAAGCTGTGGGGCCATATCGAGGGCGATCAGATCGTCAACGCCGAGAAGCCCACGATCACTGCGCAATGCTTCCGTGTCCCCGTTTCTGACGGCCACACTGCCGCCGTGTTTGTAAGCTTTGACAAAAAGCCCACCCAGGAGCAGATGCTCGAGGCCTGGGCTAACTTCCGCGGCCCTGCACAGGAGCTGAACCTGCCCAGCGCACCCAAGCAGTTCCTGCACTACTTTACTGAGCCAGATCGTCCGCAGCCCAAGCTGGACCGCAACACCGAAAACGGCATGGCCGTGTGCATCGGCCGCCTGCGGGAGGACACCCTGTTTGACTACAAGTTTGCCTGCATGAGCCACAACACCCTGCGCGGTGCTGCCGGCGGTGCCGTGCTGCTGGCTGAGCTGTTGGCAGCAAAGGGCTATTTTGACTGAACAACACGTTCCTGACGGAGCGTACAAAGGAGTTTTATACTATGAAGAATCCTGTCTTTACCGGCGCGGCGGTGGCGATCATCACCCCCATGTACGAAGATGGCAGCATCAACTTTGATGAGCTGGGCCGCATCATTGAAGATCAGATCGCACGGGGCACCGATGCTATTGTGATCTGCGGCACTACCGGCGAATGCTCTACCATGACCGATGAGGAGCAGCTGGCCGCCATCAAGTTTACGGTCGAGACGGTCAATCACCGGGTGCCTGTTATTGCGGGTGCTGGTTCCAATGATACCGATCACGGCTGTGCACTGGCAGCAAAGTCCGCTGCCTGCGGTGCCGATGCCCTGCTGCTGGTGACCCCCTATTACAACAAGACCACGCAGGCAGGTCTGGTGGCTCACTTTACCGCTATGGCCGAGGCGGGCGGCATCCCTGTTATCCTGTATAATGTACCTTCCCGTACCGGCCTGAACATCACCCCCGAGACAGCGCTGGAGCTGAGCCGGAATCCGCTCATCAACGGCATCAAGGAGGCCTCCGGCAACATCTCTCAGGTGGCCAAGATCGCTCAGCTGTGCGGTGACGAGCTGAACATCTACTCTGGCAACGATGATCAGGTGGTCCCCCTGCTGTCTCTGGGCGGCAAGGGTGTCATCAGTGTGGTCTCCAATGTCAAGCCTGAGTTGGTGCACAACTGCTGCAAGGCATGGTTTGAGGGAGACACCAAAGCTGCCTGCAAGCTGCAGCTGGAGATCCTGCCCTTGGCGGATGCACTCTTCTGCGAAGTAAATCCCATCCCTGTCAAGTACGCCATGAATGTGCTGGGCTGGGAGGCCGGTTCCTGCCGTCTGCCGCTGGTCGAGCCCAGTGATGCCCACAAGGAGAAGATCGAGCAGGCACTGGAGGCCGAAGGTCTGATTCGGGAATAAACGAAACAACGCACAATGCCCGGTGGAATTGGTTTCTCCCGGGCATTTGCCGTTACAACAGAAAACGAGGAAACAAAAATGACAGATATTATCATTCAGGGCATTGGCGGCCGAATGGGCCACGCCCTCTGCGAGATGATTGCAAACCGGAGTGACTGCCGCGTGGTCGCCGGGATCGACCAGCAGGACGGTGAGCAGAACGGCATCCCCGTATACGACAGTCTGGATAAGCTGGACGGCAAGGGCGATGTCATCATTGATTTCAGCGCTCCTGCTGCTGTGGAAAAGGCACTGACCTATTGCGAAGCACACAAGATGCCCATCGTGGTCTGCACCACTGGCCTTTCCGAAGAGCTGCAGCTGAAGGTGGTGCAGCTGTCCCGCATTGTGCCCGTGTTCAAGAGCGCCAACATGTCCATCGGCATCAACCTGCTGTCGGAGCTGTGCAAGCGTGCATCGGCCATTCTGGGTGCAGACTATGATGTGGAGATCGTGGAGCAACACCACCACAACAAGCTGGATGCCCCCAGCGGCACTGCCCTGATGCTGGCCGATGCCATCAACGAAGAGAACAACGGCGCATATCATTATGTTTACGACCGTTCCTCTGTGCGCCAGAAGCGCGACCCCAAGGAGATCGGCATCAGCTCCGTGCGCGGAGGCAGCATCGTGGGCGACCACGAGGTGCTGTTCTGCGGTCCGGACGAGGTCATCACCCTCAAGCATACTGCATATTCCCGCAGTGTTTTTGCAAATGGCGCAATAAATGCTGCTGTCTATCTTGCAAAAAAGGAGCCGGGCCTGTACAATATGGGTAACATGATCGCAGAGCTGTAAGGTCTCTGCGTCTTCCACCATTTTGAGCGGCAGGAGGGCTGACGGAATGGAACAGGCAAGACACGCGGCATCCACGAAACGACATTCGCGGCACGAACCGCAGAATCGGCGAAAACGAAAACCCGTTTTTCTGAGGATGATGGGCGTGCTGCTGGTGGCTGGTGCGGCATTGGCCTGCTTTGGCTTCTGGCGCTTCCAGACTCCCGGCATCGTGCTTGGCCCCTTTGAGGACGAGCCTTCGACCGCTGAAAGCGTTCCCCCGCCCGAACCGGAACCGCAGCCTGTTACAACCACACTGCGTTTTTCGGCCACCGGGGACAATCTGATCCATGCTCCCATCTACAAACAGGCAGCCCGCCGGGCAGCGGAAGGCCAGCGATATAATTTTGACTACTGCTACGAGCACCTGCTGGATTTTTATGCCGCGGAGGATGTAAACTGGATCAACCAGGAAACGCTCTGCAGCAAGGAACTGGAGCCTTCCACCTATCCCTGCTTTTCTACCCCCGGTGAATGCGCAGAGGCTCTTTACCGGGCAGGCATCCGGGTGTTCAGTCTTTCCAACAACCACACCTACGATAAAGGTGCCAAAGGTATTGCAGCAACGCTGCGGTTCTGGGACGAGATGCCGGAAGATGTGGTCACGACCGGCCTGTGGTACGGAGAGAGTGATTATGGCACCATCCCCCTGCAGACGGTAAACGGTGTGACGATTGCCTACCTCTCCTACACCGACCACACCAATGGCATCCCGCAGAGCAGTGCCATGACGGCCAATGTCATCTACACCAGCCAGCAGGATGTGATGGAACAACAGGTGCGCAGGGCGCGTGAGCTGGCCGATTTCGTGGTGGTGGGAGTTCACTGGGGCGTGGAGGACAGCCACAAGATCACCCAGACCCAGCGGGACCTCGCCCAGCAGCTTTCTGACTGGGGTGCGGATGTTATTCTGGGCACGCACCCTCATGTGGTGCAGGACGCCGAGTGGAAAACCTCTGTGGATGGCCGCCAGACCTTCGTGGCCTATTCTCTGGGAAATTTTCTCAGCACCCAAAGCAAACCGGATCAGCTCATCGGTGCCATCCTGACACTGGAGCTGAACAAGACGACGGATCCGGATGGCAGCGTTCACTGCGCTGTCGCTTCCCCGCAATTGCATCCCACCGTGACCCACTATGATGCCGGTAAATCCAACGTCCGCACCTACCTCTTCCGGGATTACACGTCGGAGTTGGCGCAGGCGCACGGTGTCCGGGCCGCCTACCCCAGTTTTGGGATAGAGTACATCCAGAATGTATTACAAAACAACATCAACAGCGCGTTTTTGACGTTCGCCTGACTTTGCAGCCCTATCGGGCAGATTGGAGTGTTCATTATGTATGGTGTTTCCAAAATCAACATTGAGCCCAGCCTGATGATGATCAGTGTGCAGGATGTGGAGTTCAAGGGCAACAGCCTGGCCCGCTACCTGCAGATCTTTGCCGATACCGGCGTTGTGGTGGATATGATCAGTCAGAGCGCCCCTCACGGTACCAACATCGATTTCAGCTTTACCGCATCTGCCAGCGATCTGACGCTGGTGATGAAGGCCATCTCTGCCGCCAATCTCGACAAGGATGCCAAGGCTTCCCCGCTGATCAGCGTTGGTTACTCCAAGCTGAACCTCTTTGGTGAGGACATGGTCACCAGCTGCGGTGTAGCTGCCCGGGCCCTGAACGCACTGGCCATGGCTGACATCGAGGTTCTGCTCATTACCACCAGCGATCTGGATATTTCTCTGCTGGTGCGCAGTGAGAACGAGGACTCCGCTTACGATGTGCTGAAGAAGGCCTTTGAGCTGTAAGTGCCCTTCTCTATAAACATTACACAAACGTAAAAAGCCCGGCGGCATCCGATTTTTGGATGCCGCCGGGCTTTTATCATACGCTGGTTCTAAAAGATTACAGGGTCACTTTGTGATAGATCTTCTTGCCCTTCTTGATGACGATACCGTTCTTCAGCTGATCAGCGGTAAAGCTGACAGTGGGAGCAGCCACCTTTTCACCATCCACCAGGACACCGCCCTGCACGACCAGGCGGCGGGCCTCGCCGTTGGAAGTAGCCAGACCGGCCTTGACCATGAGGGTCAGGATGCCGATGGAGCCATCGGTCAGATCCGCTTCGGTCAGCTGAGTGGAGGGCATGTGCTCAGTGTCGGCAGCACCGCTGAACAGGGCACGGGCAGCGTTCTGGGCCTTCTCAGCCTCTTCCTCGCCGTGCACCATCTTGGTCAGCTCGTAGGCCAGGATCTCCTTGGCCTCGTTCAGACGCTGATCCTTCCAGGTGCTCATCTCATCGATCTGCTCCAGCGGGAGGAAGGTCAGCATCCGGATGCACTTCATCACATCAGCATCGCCGACATTACGCCAGTACTGGTAGAACTCAAAGGGACTGGTCTTGTTGGGGTCGAGCCAGACCGCATTGCCTGCAGTCTTGCCCATCTTCTTGCCCTGAGAATCGGTCAGCAGAGTAATGGTCATCGCGTAGGCATCCTTGCCCAGCTTGCGGCGGATCAGCTCAGTGCCGCCCAGCATGTTGCTCCACTGGTCATCGCCGCCAAACTGCATGTTGCAGCCGTAGTGCTGGAACATGTAGTAGAAGTCGTAGCTCTGCATGATCATGTAGTTGAACTCGAGGAAGGACAGGCCCTTCTCCATGCGCTGCTCATAGCACTTGGCGCGGAGCATGTTGTTGACGGAGAAGCAGGCACCCACATCACGCAGCAGCTCAACATAATTCAGGTTCAGCAGCCAGTCGGCATTGTTCAGCATCAGAGCCTTGCCCTCAGAGAAATCGATGAACTTCTCCATCTGCTTCTTGAAGCAGGCTGCATTGTGAGCAATATCCTCCTTGGTCAGCATCTTGCGCATGTCGGTACGGCCAGAGGGGTCGCCGATCATGGTGGTGCCGCCGCCAATCAGAGCGATGGGCTTGTTGCCAGCCATCTGCAAGCGCTTCATCAGGGTCAGGGCCATAAAATGGCCTGCAGTCAGGCTGTCCGCAGTGCAGTCAAAGCCAATATAGAAGGTGGCCTTGCCGTTGTTGATGAGGTCAATGATCTCATTGTCGGTGATCTGGGCCACCAGACCGCGTGCCTGCAGTTCTTCGTAAAGAGTCATGGGATGATCCTCCTGTTTTGTCGGGCAGAGGACAAAAGAAAACGCCCTCTGCCAAAAATGAATTTGGCAGAGGGCGAGAAAATCGCGGTACCACCTCTGTTTGCCGCCCCCTCACAGGAACGGCCTCACGAGTGCGCCCCACAGAGATGGGATACACTCCTGCGTTTGTAACGCTCGCACGCGGCACAGCCTACTAGCCAAAGCATTCAGCCTGCAACTCCGGGAGGTATTTCCCCTGCTGTTCTGCACACCCCTTGCACCAACCGGGGTCTCTCTGGGCAGACACTGACAAAGTACTTATTCCCTTCAACGTCTTTCAACAAAAATCAGTTTAGCACAAATCAGCAGGGTTGTCAATCACCGGTTTCATGCTCGGCCAGCCCCAGCATCTCTCTGGCATTGGCACGGGAAAGCTCCGTGACATGGTCACCAGAAATGATATGAGCCAGTGCGTCCACTCTGCCCTCGGTATCCAGCGGGTGGATCTCGGTATAGGTGCGTTCATTTGTGATATTCTTCTGGATGAGCAGATGGCAGTCGGCCAGTGCAGCAATCTGCGCTGTGTGGGTGATGCAGAGGATCTGGTGATCTTTTGCACTCTGTTTGAGCACCTCACCGATGCGGCTGGCCGCCTTGCCGGACACGCCGCTGTCGATCTCATCGTAGATGACCGTAGGCACTGCATCCTTATCGGCCATGGCATTTTTGATTGCCAGCGTGATACGGCTCAGCTCACCACCGGAAGCGATTTTTGCCAGCGGCTTGGGATCCTCACCGGGGTTTGTGGAAATATAAAACTCCACGCTGTCCTGGCCATGGCTGGCCAGCGGGCCGCGGGTATGGCGCAGGGTCATGCGGACACCGGGCATGTTCAAAAAATCCAGTGTGCCGGAGATGCGCCTGTTCAGCTCCTCAAAGGCTTTCAGGCGGGTCTGGGTCAGTACCTCGGCCTTATCCCTGGCCAGTACATAGAGCCGATGCTTTTCAGCCTGCAGGTGCTCTGTCCGCTCCTGTGAGAATTGGATGCGGTCCAGCTCTTCCCTTGCCTGCTGTCCAAATGCGATGATATCTTCCACAGTATCACCGTATTTCCGCTTGAGCTTGTAGATCAGATCCATCCGCTGTTCAATTTCATCCAGCTCTGCATCATTCGTCTCGTAGCCCTCCAGCCGCCCGATCAGGTCAGCAGAAAGGTCTTTTGCGGTGTAATAAAGATCCAGCAGCTGTCCGGCAGCAGCAGAAAGGCCGCTGTCCAGTTGGGCGGCTCCATCCATCGCATTGGAAGCTTCCCCCAGCAGATCAACGGCACCCGGGGCATCATCTCCGCCCGAAAGCAGCGCATAGCTCTGGGAGATGCGCTCCCGGATGGTGGAGGCATTCGCCAGCACCTTACGGCGGGCCGCCAGCGTCTCCTCTTCGCCTGCGGTCAGGCTGGCATCCTCGATCTCCTGTACCTGATAACTCAGCAGATCGATCTTTCGCTGTTTTTCACCCTCATCGGTGATGATGGCATCCAGCTCCTTTTTGACCTTGATAAGCTCCCGGTAAACAGCATAATACTCCTGATACACCGCCCCGTTCTGGGCGTAGGCATCCAGAATACCCTCATGGCGGGCCGGGTTCAACAGGCCTACGGAATCGTGCTGGCCGTTGATGTTGATGAGCCCACCGCACAGTTCCCGCAGGATGGCTGCTGTGGCAGGCATTCCGTTGATGCGGCAGGTGCTCTTGCCCTCGGCAGTGATCTCACGGCTCAGGGTCAGCGCTTCTGAGCGCTCATATCCCGCTTTATCCAGGCTGTCCAGCACTGCAGGCGGAACATCATCAAATGCCGCCCGGATGACTGCTTTTGCAGCCCCCGTGCGCACCAGATCCTTGGAGGTGCGGTTGCCCAGAATGGCATTGATGGAGTCGATCAGGATAGATTTGCCCGCACCGGTCTCGCCGGTAAGGACATTCAGGCCCTTCTCAAAATGCACGTTGGCCTTCTGGATGACTGCAACATTTTCAATTTGCAGACTGCTCAACATGTTCGTTCTCTCCCGCCTTTATTTCTGCCCGATGTAATGCCCAAGCTCGGTGCAAATGGTCTTTGCGTCCCGCTCTGAGCGGGCCACGATCAGGAAGGTATCGTCACCAGAAAGGGTGCCGACCACATTTTTCCACTTGAGTGCGTCAAATACCTCGCAGGCCGCATTGGCCATGCCGGAATAGCATTTGACAAGCACCACATGGCCCGCAAAGTCCACTCCCAAAACCGATTCATGGAAGATGGTCTCAAACCGGGCCTGCATCTTGGGGTTCAGTACCTCGCTGTGGCCGGAAACATAGCGGTAGCCGGTGGTGGTGGCAGCTTTGACAAGGTTCATCTCCCGGATATCGCGGGAAATGGTCGCCTGTGTGGCATCAAAACCCTCCTTGCTCAGGTACTCCAACAGAGTCTCCTGCCGGCTGATGGGATTCTCCTGGATCAGACGCAGGATGGTCTGCTGCCGCTTCTGCTTGCTCTTGTTATCCCCTCGGCTGGTGCGTCCCATGTGATCTTCTCCCTTCGTTGTGTTTGTATCATCGTCTGCCGCGCAGTTTCTGGTCAATGGCCTGGAACTGGTCAGCCTTGCTGAAGGTGATGAGCTGCACGACCTGGTCAGACAGCCGTACCTCAGCGGTGGCTCCGGCTTTTACGGAATAGCCCGCATCCCCATCACAGCTGATAAAAACTTCTTCATCTGCCACCTGGCCCACACAGAGGTTGATCTTGCGCTCCTGCGCAAAAACCATAGCCGGGCTGGCAAGGCTGTGGGGGCAGATGGGTGTGACAACGATGCCCTTGGTCTGAGAATCAAGGATCGGCCCGCCTGCCGCCAGAGAATAAGCGGTGGAGCCGGTGGGCGTTGCCACAATGACACCATCGCCCCGGTAATGCTCCACCAGGATATCGTCACAATAGATGCTGAAATCCACTGCCTGCTGCAGGCGGCCCTTGGTCATAACCACATCATTCAGAGCATGGCCTTCCCAGCTGTCATCTCCCAGCACACGGACATAGAGCAGCATCCGGTTATCCAGAAAATATTCACCCCGGGCTACGGCGGAGAGCTTGGCTTCCATTTCATCGACCTCACAGGTAGCCAGAAAGCCGCACCGGCCCAGATTGATGCCGAGAATGGGCTTTCGGTATTCCAGTGAGAGATTCGCCTCGTGCAGGATGGTGCCATCTCCTCCGATGGTCAGGATGACATCCGTCCGTTCCAGGCATTCCTTCTGGGACAGATACACCACGCCCATGGTCATGCACTCGGCCTGCAGGCCGTCCTGCATCAGCACCTGTGCCCCATGGGTCAGCAGGATCTGCGCCGCACGCTGGGAAATGCCGTAGGCCATAGCCTTGCCGGGGTTTGGGGAAATGTAGACGGTCATCGTCCGCGCCCTCCCTGATTTTATGGATTATGGTTCAGCGGTCCAGCGTAGAATGGCTGGATGCCACCACCTGTTCAGCAACCGAATCATCCAGTGCACCGGGTTCATCGCTCTTCTGAACGAACATCAGATATTCAATGTTTCCCTCAGGGCCCTTGACGGGGCTGAAATCCAGTCCGCAGACCTTGAAGCCGTTGGCAGCAGCGTAGCCCATGGCATTGTGCAGCACCTCGCGGTGGGTGGCAGGGTCACGGACAACGCCGTTTTTGCCCACCTTTTCGCGGCCAGCCTCAAACTGGGGCTTGACCAGGCAGACACCCATAGCGTCCGGGGTCGTGATGGCCTGCGCCACCGGGAAGATATGATGCAGCGAGATAAAGGAGACATCTACGCTGAAAAACTCGATTGGCTCTGCCAGCTGGTCAAGGGTCACGTTGCGGATGTTTGTGCGCTCCATATTGACCACCCGCTCATCGGTGCGCAGACTCCATGCCAGCTGACCGTAGCCCACATCCACTGCGTAGACCTTGACTGCACCATTTTGCAGCATACAGTCGGTAAAGCCGCCGGTAGATGCACCGATGTCCATGCAGACCTTGCCGTTAGGGGTAAGCGGGAAGCACTTCATGGCCTTTTCCAGCTTCAGACCGCCACGGCTGACGTAACCGATGTCGTGGCCGCGAACCTCGACCACAGCGTCCTCCTTGATCATCTCGCCGGCCTTGTCCACCTTTTGTTGGTTGACAAAAACCACACCGGCCATGATCAGAGCCTTGGCGCGCTCCCGGCTCTGCACAAGGCCGTTCTGCACAAGATATTGATCCAACCGAATTTTCACAGCTCGTTTTCTCCTTTCGTGAGGGCAGACCGGACTGCCTGCACAAGATCCGCAGCGTCCAGACCGGTGCACTGCTTGATCTGCGGAACAGTCGCGTGCGGCAGGCAGGCCGTGTGGACAGCGCAGTGTAAAAAGCGGCCGTTCCAGCCCTTTTGCTGCAAGGCGCAGGCCAGATGCTCGCCAATACCACCAGCTGCAACACATTCTTCTGCAAACAGTACGATTTTATATTTCGACACAGTATCGATAAGTTTATCTGTAAAGGGGTATAGCTTTACAAGCCTCAGAACGTCTGCATTCTGCGATGCATCGTTCAATTGATCGGCGGCCTCCAATATATCCTCCAGTTCGTCCGCATAGCTGACCAGAAGAATCTCTGCCCCGGGCGTTTCATACAAAAAGTCGTATTCCCGCTTTGTGCAGGGATACTGCGCCAGTTTTGCACTCTCGCCGCCGCGGGGGTAGCGGATGGCTCGAGGGCCGGAGACCGTGTCCTGCAGCAAATAGTGCAGCCAGTATTGCAGTTCCTCGTAATTGGAGGGTGCATAGACCGGGATGCCGATCTGGCTGAGGAAGGCTGCATCATAGATGCCCTGATGGGTCTCGCCGTCTGCAGGGACAAAGCCGGCGCGGTCGATGGCAAAGACCACATTCTCCTTCAACAGGTTGACATCGTGGATGATCTGGTCATAGGAGCGCTGCAGGAAGGTGGAGTAGATGCACACCACCGGCAGCATTCCCTGACTGGCAAGACCGGCCGCAAAGGTGACAGCATGCTGCTCCGCCATGCCCACATCAAAAAAGCGCTGCGGGTGACGATGGGCAAAGAATTGCAGTCCGGTACCGTACTTCATGGCAGCGGTGATCGCGCAGAGCTTCGGGTTTTGTGTTCCCTCCTGCACCAGCAGTTTGCCGAAAACAGTGGAGAAGGATTCCTTCGGCGCAACCTCCGGGTCTGGCATTCCGTCCGGGTCAAAAGCAGATACACCGTGATAGTTTCCTGGGTTCATCTCTGCCGGCTGATAACCTTTACCCTTTTTGGTCACAATATGCAAAAAATGGGGACCCGGCCGCTGATAGATCGAGCGCAAGGTGCGTTCCAGCTCCTCCACGTTGTGGCCATCCACCGGGCCGATGTATTCAAAGCCCATATCCTCAAACATAGTGGAGTGGTACATAGCGCGGCGTACCAGCGTTTTTGCGCCGATCAGCGATTTTTTCATCGGCGTACCAATCAATGGCACACCATCCAGAAAACTGCGTACATTATCCTTGGCATCATAATACGCCGTAGTTGTGCGCAGATGGGTCAGATATCGTGCCAGTGCACCGACATTTTTAGAGATGGACATCTTGTTATCGTTCAAGATCCCAAGCAGGTTGTCCAGCCCGCCGATATTGTTCATCCCCTCATACACCATGCCGCCGGTAAAAGCGCCATCGCCGATCACCGCCACCACAAGCCCGGGCTCATGCTTGATCTTTTTGGCCCAAGCCATACCAATAGCGAGTGAAAGCGCCGTATTGCCATGTCCGGCAATAAAGGCATCGTGCACACTTTCGTGAGGATTGGGAAAGCCGGAAATGCCATCCAGCTGCCGCAAATGGTCAAACTGTTTCCGGCGTCCGGTAAGCAGTTTGTGGGTGTAGCACTGATGCCCCACATCAAAAACGATCTTATCCTTGGGCGTTTCCAGCACACGGTGCAGCGCCACGGTCAGCTCTACGGTGCCAAGATTAGAGGCCAGATGGCCACCTGTCTTGGAGATATTTTCCAGCATAAAATGCCGTATCTCTGCGCAAAGTTTTTCCACCTGCTGCGCATTCAGCTTTTTAAGATCGCTGGGCTGATCGATCTTATCCAGCAACAACGATTCCATATTCACACATCCTTTATGTGTTTGTACTTTGGGCGTCTCTGCCGCCTTTTACACGACCGGGAACAGAAAGCCTACCAGGGAGCCGAGCAGTACGCCCGCCACGACTTGCAGCGGCGTGTGGCCGACCATTTCCTTCAGGTGCATATTCTGCAAAAAGGGAGCGTTTTTCTCGCTTACATCGATCCACTGGGCAATCATCTGGTTCAGCACCTTTGCCTGTTCACCAGTCTCGTGCCGGACGCCCATGGCATCGTGCATGGTGATGATAGCCACCACACAGGCCACCGCAAAAATCGGCGAGGCGACCCCGGCGCTGCGTCCGGTAACAATAGCCATGGCGCAGACGGTCGCGCTGTGTGCGCTGGGCATACCACCATCGCCCCACATCCGCTCTAACTGGAACTTACCCAGCAGAATAAAGTTGATGATGGTCTTTAGCACCTGTGCAATGAACCAGCTAAGAAGCGATGCGGTCAAGATCTGATTGGCTGATAAGATATTTTGAATAAACTGCATATCTGTATTCCTTTTTCTTTAGTTTTTGCGCACCAGAAGCTGCTGAGCCAGCTGCTGCAAAAAAGCTGCCTTTGCACCAAAATGCTGCTGCAGATCATTGCAGATCTGCTCGTTCAGCTTTTGCGCCAGCACCATTGCGCCGTCGGTTCCATACAGGGTAACAAAAGTGGTCTTGCCGTTTTCGCTGTCGCTGCCGATGGGTTTGCCCAGCTGTTCCGGGGTGCTGGTAACGTCCAGCACATCGTCCACGATCTGGAACACCAACCCCAGCCCGTATGCGTAGGAGGCCAGTATCTTGCACTGCTGCGGTGTTGCACCGGCTGCGGCAGCGCCCATCTGGACGGCGGCATTGATCAGTGCACCAGTCTTGTTGCGGTGAATGAGGCGCAGCTGCTCCTCGGTGGCCGCTAGCGCTAGTTCAGATCCAGCTCCTGCCCGTAGACCATACCGCGGCTGCCTGCACCCGCGCCCAGCGCACGGGCGGCTGCCACGCAGATCTGCGGCGTAGCGGAGGCGTTTGCAATCACCTCAAAAGCCTCGGTCAGCAGCACGTCACCGGCCAGCATTGCCGTGGACTCGCTGAAGGCCTTATGGCAAGAGGGACGTCCCCGGCGCAGATCATCGTTGTCCATGCAAGGCAGATCATCATGGATCAACGAGTAGCAATGCAGCATCTCCACAGCTGCCGCGAACTGTGCGGCAACCTGCATCTCGCCGCCCAGCATATCGCAGACACTGAGCGTCAGAATCGCGCGGATGCGCTTTCCACCGCCCAGCAAGCTGTAACGGGCAGCTCTGCATACTTCCGATTCCTCGGGCAGAAAACGGGCGCTGGCAGCATCCAGCGCAGCCGTAGCCTGCAGCAGATATTCCTGATATTGCGCCTTATATTCCATTATTCTTCCTCCTGCTCCTGCGGGGTGTCCACGGTCTCGGCAATCTTTGCATTGATTTCCTCGATCTGCAACGACGTCTTTTCCAACGTTGCATGGCAGTACTGCATCAGGGAGGCAGCTTCCGCATACAGCTTGACGGAATCTGCCAGCGAGGTGTCCTCCTGCTGCATCTGTGCAAGGATCGTGTTCAGCCGATCCATTCCTTCTTCAAAGCTTTTGGGTGCTCTCATTGATCTCCTCCACCGTTTCCACACGGCATCGTGCCTGATATTGCCGACTGCGCACACAGATGGGCTGCTCCGGCTGCAGCTGCTCCACGGTGCAGACCTTCCCTTTTGTATCGGTCACAAGGGCATAGCCACGGGCCAGCACACGATATGGATCCAGCGATGCAGCCAGTGCAGCTGCGTGTTGAAACTGCATATTTTTGTCATTCATACGCGTTTTTTGTTGTGCCTGAATGGCCTGCTGCACCTGTTGCAGGCGGCTTGAATACTGCTGTAAGATTTTGCTCGGCGCGCTCTGCTCCAACAAAAAGTTGTATTGCTCTAGACCATTATAGCACAACGCAAGCCGTTTTTGTATATTTTTGTGAATATTTTCTTCAATATTTTCAAAAATGCGCTGCTGTTCCTCCCGATCCGGCACCGCAAGCTCTGCGGCAGCGGACGGTGTGGGAGCACGCTGGTCGGCTACAAAGTCCAGAATGGTGTAGTCGATCTCGTGCCCGATGGCACTGATCAGTGGCGTTTTGCAGCGAAATGCCGCCCGGGCGATCTCCTCAGCGTTGAACACCCACAGGTCTTCCCTGCTGCCGCCGCCCCGGGCTACGATAATCTCGTCCACCTTCCCGCTCTGATCCAGCGTGCGGATGGCTGCGGCGATCTGCCGGGCAGCCTCAAAGCCCTGCACCGTTACCGGGCACAGCAGCAGCCGAACGGACGGCCAGCGGCGGCTGATCACGTTGCGGATATCCTGCAGCGCCGCTCCGGTTTTGCTGGTGACGACACCAATACATTCGGGGTATGCAGGCAGCGGCTTTTTGTATACCGGGTCAAACAGGCCTTCCTTTTCCAACCGGGCCTTCAGCTGCTCCAGCGCAAGCTGTGCCGCGCCCAGACCATCCGGAAACATCTCGTTTACATAGACCTGAAACGCACCGTCCCGCTCGTAGAGGGTAGCGCGGCAGCGTACCACGACCCGCATCCCCTCCTCCGGGCGAAACGCCAGACGGCGGGCATCGGTGCGGAACATCACCGCCTTTACGCTGCAGGCATCGTCCCGCAGAGAAAAGTAGCAGTGCCCGCTGCGGGCGTTCTGCACAAAATTTGCGATCTCACCCCGCAGGGCCAGATCGAACAACCCATCGTTGACATCCAGCAGCGTTTTGACATAATGATTCAGATCGGATACCGAGATCACATCAGCCATAGACCGGCCTCCCGCGCAGCAAGAATGGATACGCCGATGGCATTATCACTTGAATACTGCCCTGGCACAAAATAGACCTGCGGCAAACGCTGCTGCACCCATGTGCGGATGATATCGCTGCTCATCACACCACCGGCGCAGACCACCGGCAGACCGGGGTATTCCTTCTGTGCAGCCTTTGTCATGCGGACAACGGTATCTGCCACGCAGAGCAAGCAGTACTTGCAAACGTATTCCGGTGCTTTTCCGGCCGCAAGCAGGGCGTTACACTGATTTTCCAGCCCAGAAAGGCTGCATTGCAGCCCCTTTACGCTGGACTTAGGCCGGATATCCTCGGCGCACTGCGCAGCAAGGCGGGAGACCTCTGCCCCTGCGGGGAAGCCAAAGCCCAGCCGCACGCCCACGCGGTCCACCGCCTGACCGGCGTACAGATCGGTACTGGTGCCAAGGGTGGTGATAGCACGCACCTGATCGCACAGTAAAAGATCCGTGGTGCCGCCGGAGATATGGAACAAAAGCACCTTCTGGGAGAACAGTGCCTCACCCTTTGCGGCATACAGCGCCGCAGCAGCGTGACCCTGCTGATGGGTAGTGTGGATCAGCGGAATGTCCCGTGCCGCCGCAAAGGCGGTCGCCGCACTGACACCAGCCAGAAAACAGGGCATATAGCTGCCCTCTACCGGGCGCGGCTTTTGCGAAACACCTACGGCATCTATTTTTGTCAGGTCGAATTCCTGCGCCAGCTCCTGCAGCATCTCCGGCAGAGCTGCTGTATGATGGAACAGTGCATCGCTTTGCCGGAGACCAAGCTGCCCGGCTTTTACCGGCAAAAAGCGCTTTTTTGCACAAACAACCTCCCCGGCTGTATCAAAAAC
>ERZ791607.1601-NODE-1601-length-15133-cov-2.431291_pt1 | contig 15133 bp, 8 predicted proteins | sample MGYA00509964_ERZ791607 | MGnify/ENA primary metagenome ERZ791607 (study PRJEB30046, sample SAMN00791907) | human gut metagenome | study: EMG produced TPA metagenomics assembly of the A metagenome-wide association study of gut microbiota in type 2...
GAAAGAATATTGTACTAACAAATTCATTCGGTTGGCATGGTGTGTTGAATTACTGAAATCTGTACGCCAGCCACGGAGGTATTCGGCTCCTACCTGCATGTTTGGAGTGACATTCCAGAATACATTGGCTACGAGATACTGTCCGTAGCGATAACTGCTTGGTTGATCGTTGGGATAACCATTCTCAGAATATAATCTGGACATACTGTATGTGCCGGATACGAATATTTTCGGACAGATATTATACTGTGCCCCGGCAAACCAGCCCAGCATAGGCAATGCTTGCATCTTTCCTTCTTTTTCGGGATTGGGAACGATGTCTACATTCAGATTGCTTATGTCATTCAGATATTGTCCGATACCTTTTCCATAAGTAGCTTGTCCGAAGATTTCCCATTTCTTACTGAGATTGAATGAGGTAGATGCCTGTATACCCCATCCGGTAACGTCGGATGCATGATCGCTGAGCGTGCTGGTGTATGTCATGCTGCGAACGAGGCCACCTACACGAAGATGACTGTTGGCTCCCCAACCATATTGGGCGTAAGCGGTGAAGTCCGGCATGCGTTGTTGGGCTACGCTGAGTTGATCGTTTGTTGTACCATCTACACTAGGTACCTCTATAGATGCATGGAAACGCCAGTTCTTCAGGCCTTTGTAAGTGTAAGCCAGTTGAGTGGAACGATAGAAAGTTGCGCCGTTAGGACCTTGGAAGTCGATAGTAGAAGGTAATGCTGCCAAATCCATGAAACCTCCGTAGGTATAACCTACTGTCACATTGCGGAATGACATATACGCATTTCGCAACTGGAATACTTTGTCTCCGCCACGGAAGTTACCGGCAGTGTACACTACGAAATCACCCAGTAGTTTTGTGTGTCCTACCAGTTTCAGGAAGATGGTGGAAGTACTTGCATCCATCTGGAACTGGTTCTTTACTTTACTGGCATTCGGAATGTAGGCCGGGATGAAATCCATGTTATCTACAATGCCACCGAAGTCATACTCGGCAGTGGCACGTACATATCCTCCGATACCAAGGGCGAATTTTCCTTTTTTATCCATCAACAGGAAGCGGGGTGCCTGTGGATCGTGGATGTACCTGAACTGTGATTCGTTCATGATACGGACGATCTCGTCGCCTGCTTTGTCGATGGTAACCATGACGATGCCGTTAGATGCCTCGTCGTCAATAATCACTTTTTCTTGTGCGTTGGCCATAGACGGAACGAGCCCGATAGCGCACAACAGAAACATTACTTTAAAGATTGTCTTCATTATTAAGTTAGGTTTTGGTGAATGCCCATTGAACAACCTAAATGAAAAAAGGTTGAGCGGAAAGTCGAAAATACAGGCTCGTTTCAGATTTAGAGAATCCTTTTGTGAAATAAATTTGGCAGGAGGGGGAATGTTTCTTATTTTTGTGCTATGTCCTTAAAAGAGAGAAAATAACTATGAATAAACAACAGAGAGTATTTAAAAACGCTTTAGTTGAAGTCTCCGGATATGATGTAGAGAATGGTGTTTCAGAATATCATGTGATGATACATGCCACTGTCCCTATGCAAACTTACAAAGAACAGTTGGAGGCAGTATCGGATGCCTATCGTGCTTTGTTGGAAACAGAACTGCAAGGAGCGGTTGCTGTCTTCAAGCGTTATTTCCTGAGTGATGCTGCCAATCAGGTCGATATGCTGTCGGCGATTTCTGCTGAAGAGCCTGATTGTGCTTTGTCTATCGTACAACAAGCCCCATTGAATGGAACAAAAATAGCTCTGTGGGTTTATCTGCAAAAAGGAGTGGAAACCCGAAGGTTGCCTGACGGGCTTTTTGAAGTGAAACATAGCGTATACCGCCATTTATGGGGCGGGGGAGCGTTCAAGCGTTCCGCTGATTCCGAATCTCAAACGAGACAATTACTGGATGAGTATATCCGGCAACTTATGGAACAGGGTTGCAAGCTGGCGGATAACTGTATCCGTACCTGGTTCTTCGTGCAAAATGTAGATGTCAATTATGCCGGACTGGTAAAGGCTCGGAACGAAGTTTTTACAGAGCAGAGTCTGACTCCTCAAACTCACTATATTGCAAGTACGGGGATAGAAGGACGTCATGCCGATCCGAAAGTATTGGTACAAATGGATACATATGCAGTAGAAGGGTTAACACCCGGGCAGATTCATCATCTTTATGCACCTACCCATTTGAATCCTACTTACGAATATGGCGTTAGCTTCGAACGAGGTACTTCTATTGATTATGGTGACCGCCGGCATGTCTTTATCTCGGGTACTGCAAGTATCAACAATAAAGGGGAAATCGTTCATTGCGGAGATGTCAGAAAACAGACCGAACGAATGTGGGAGAATGTAGAAACTCTGTTAGAGGAAGCTGGATGTGGTTTTGAAGAGGTAGGTCAAATGATTATTTACCTGCGTGATACGGCTGACTATGCAGTGGTCAGGGAAATGCATGACCAACAGTTTCCCGATATACCAAAGGTCATTGTACATGGACCGGTATGCCGTCCCCACTGGTTGGTGGAAATGGAATGTATAGCAGTGAAGACGCAGGAGAATGACGGATATGCTATTTTTTGATTGATTTGTAGCGGAGGTTCTCCGCTTCTTTACCGAAATAGGCTTTTTGCAATTCATGGGCATCATACGTTTCGGCTGTATTGTAAAGTTCTGGTATATTATAAGACTTGAACGTATTCAAATAAGTTTCCGGATTTTCTTGTGGAAGAAGAAACGCTTTACTAACGCTTCCATCTTGGGATACATGGGCAAAGTAAGGACGCCCATATACCCGGTCGTCTCGTTTGGAGGCGAAAGCTATCCATTGGGAATTACTGCTCCAGGAATGATAGGAATCAGAGTACCGTCCGTTTGTTTCTTCCATTTTATCAATCTTTCCGGTAGAAAGCTCCAGCATCCAGAGATCCGTTTCCGGATGCCAGATGGGGAAAGTACCATAATCGGATACGGAGAACAGCAGGTATTTACCGTCCGGTGAGCATTTAGGAAAACTTACGGATTTCCCTTCGGATGAAGCTCTGAAGACTTCGTGAATACTATCACCCAATTGTCCGGTTTGAGGATTAAAGGAGATGGAGTAGAGATCATAGCGCATACGACGGGTACTGTCCGGCTGAGGGATATAGGGTGCCCGACAGAAATAGATGGTATAGTTATCCGCAGAGAAACAAGGGAAGGTTTCCTGATATTCCGTTCCGCTGATATCGGGGTTATCGGTAACCGTTCCCTGTTCAAAATCTATCAGGATAAGATCACTGCATTTATCGAAAACTTCCAGACGTTCGGTGCGATAGCTATGCAGAATGGGGATAATTTCGGCTGTGGTGAATATGCCGAAACGCCCGTCTTGGGAAATCTCCCCATAGACAGCACCGGCCGTATGATCTGTTTTGGTGTTGATTTTTCGTAATTGCTCGTTACGACTGTAAATTGTACCTCCCTTACTGCCACGCACATGCATAAATGTAGTGGGATTGGCTGCACGATTGGATGTATGGCAATTGATACAGCTATGATCTGTAATATTGTTATCGGCCAGAAGGCGGGTATCGAAATTCTCAAGGTTACGTTCGCAAATTTGCAGCATGTTCCATATCTCATAAGCTGGTTCTATCAAGCGGTAGCTGAGGTATCGGTCTATGCTGTCAGGTGAGATGTACCAGTGGAAGTCTTTGTAATGTATCTTTTGCTGCGAGATATGGGCATAGACAGACACAGACAGTGTATCCCCTTTTTCATCCGCAAGCATCTTTTTCCATTTCTTTATGGGGAACTGGAGCCTGTAGGACTGGCTGTCGAATTGATACTCTTTCTTTCCCCGGATAATAACGGAGAGGTTTGCCGCGCCTTCCAGTTGGAAGTTCAGCGGGGCGATGTTGCAGGGTACGGTGATATCTGTATAGTCAGGAAACAGGAGCGGCTGTTCAGGACAGTCGGTGTAATCCTGAAGTGAACGTTTTCCACAGGAGAAAAGCGTCAGGGTTGTAATGAACAGGATGATAGTTCTTTTCATGGTTTCAGTTGTGCATAATAGTAATAGAACCAATATGTTTTTCCGAATAACTTTTCCAAAGCCCGCCCGTCTCCTTTGGCATCTTCGTATATGGAGAGGTATTGCAGGCAATCTTTGTAAACTTTAGCAGAGATGCGATAATGCTTCAGTTGTTTCTGCGGGTTTTCTTTCTCATTCATACATGGTATCAATGCTTCCTGATAGAGACGGGATGGAAACGAACCGAATGTCGGATAATAGTAACGGTCATAATCCTTCTTGAAAAGCTGCAGATCTTTATTCAATAGGTGGAAGCATAAGAGGTAGTCGGCAGCCATCTTATTTTGAGGATTGCTTTCGATTAAATTAGCCAGTGAGGTACGCCATTGATTGGCGGAGAACAACGTATCTTGTTGTGGAAGCATCCGGCGTTTATGGCTCCAGTAAGGGATGGAATCACATTGGCTGGATTTAATAAGTTCCAATCGTTCCTTTGCCCAGCTCCGGTGCAAGGAAGTATGGGACAACATGCGCAGATACTTTTGGGCAACTGAATAATCTTCGTTGATTATGGCAATTTCCGCCAGTTTCCGTACCATGCGAGAAGAGCGCTGATGCGGGGTAAATGTCATAGCAAGCATGGCAGAGTGCTGGGCTTGTGCCATATCACCGCATTCCATAAGGGCATCGGGGCTTGCCATGGCGTATATATAGCCTGTTGATTCGTTGATTTGTAGTAAAAGCCCATGAAAAGCCGGCTGATAATGTAGCATGAGTTCATCGCAAAGTTTGTCTTGACGGGCATAGGCGAGATTGGTATAATAGGCACTGAGATAGGTCGGGTAGGGATTATCCTCGTTGAGCCGGATCACCTTATTCCAGTGTCCGAAGTAGGCTTCGGATGAAAAGGCGAGTGTCTTTTCTTCGGGGGCGTTGTATGCTTTGGTTATGGTAATTGTACCCAGGGCAAGGACTGCAAATAATGCAATCCATTGCTTACACTGCCGGAAAATAAGGGCCGGCAGGAGGGAGAGTAGCAGAAAACCTTCTGTCAGGAGAAAGACAAAAGGCTGACGCAGCATGTATCCGCTTATCAATGGATAGAAGTATGATTGGCGAGGAGTTAAAAAATAGAAATAACTGCCTCCAATAGGTATGAGGAGGGAGATGAGTAGCAAAAAGAAGGATAACTTGTAATTGTTGAAGTGCTTGTACTCATAAACTACGACTAAAATGACATATGCAAAGAAGTGTGCTCCTATGGCGCAATAGAGAATGGTAAGCATAATTACGTGGAGTATTTCCCTCATCCGTGTTGATGTGCTCAATATCGACAGTAAGAATGCCCAGACGCTGCACATTAGTCCAAGTGACATGGACAGGGGATATTCCAAATGGCAGGATAATGCCCATTCGGCAACTATGGGCAGTAATGCCCAGAGGGATGTATGGCTGCTGATACCGGTCTTAAGTAATGCTATCCGAAACCCCAGCCAGGTGAGCATAAAAGTGAGGGTTAATATACTGCTTCCACCACCTGTCCACAGGAAAAACTGAGTAAGATAATCGCCACAGATTTCGGTCAGGAATGCCGGTTTCTGTAAGTACGTTTGTAGAAAGTCCGGTTGGAGTACGCATAGTGTTATCTGTTCTTTATAGTGCAGATGATATGGATAGAAGTAAAAGAAGAATATCCAACAGGCTATAAAGAACAGGGAGACGAAGATACTGTCTATTTGTTTTCTCATGGTTCGGGTTTCCATTTTTCTATTCCAAGTCTTTTTAAATCATTGGCTTGCTGCTCATTGAACATGTGCTCAAGCGTCATGAATAAGTATCCTCCTAATGGATTCAAATTCTGTTTAATGAAACAGAACGTAGAGTCACCAAAACTTTCGTAGATGCTGTCTCTTTGTCCTCTCAGGATTGCTGTAATGGTATTATCTTTCTTATTTTTATTGATTTTCTGCGATAGTAAGGCTGCTTTCTCACCAGCAGATTCCATTTGTTCTTTCCAGTGTTGCAGTTGGTTATTGAGTGGGGTGCCGGTGCTGGAACTATTCATCCCTATGGTGGTATGCAGCGTTCCTTCTTCTGCCACAATGAGTAGACGTTGTATAGGTGCATTTGCCCGCCTGCTGATAACAATATCGTAAATAGCGGAATCTGCCGGAATGGGAGAAAGTTCCGTTTACAATATAGGCAGAATCTACAGTTTCCGGAGTGGGATGGGGACGTGGGACCAAATATATGATTTGCCCGTTGTATTCCGAAGATACCACTCCTTCGATATTCATCATTTTCTTCGTTATCGGCTGACAACTGCTGATGCAAAATAGTAAGATAAGATAAAAGAAATGTTTATTCATATCGGTTTGCCTTTTCTGTTATCTTTAGAAAAAGGAGGTTGCTCCATTTATATATTTTTCACTCATGAATGAAGATCGCAAAATCATCCGGTGGGTGGAACAACCTCCTGTATCCGTGTTAAGTTAGAGTATTACAAGTTTGCTTTGGCCCATGCTGTAATAAGTTTGTTTTCATTGGAGTTCCAAGCTTCCTTATAAAGGTCGCGTACCACATCGAGCCACTTAATGCTGCGGGTCTCTTTAGAATCACTTGTTCCTACATCAACGGTGCCACCGTATGCTTTATAATCTTCACGCAGGGTACCACAAATACGGGCATAGGTCCCGGTATATGTGTTCAGGTCATTGTTGGTTACCTTAACATCGTAGTTGAGTTGATCATCCGTGCAACTGTAATTTCCCGGATGGGCAGGATCTTCGGTAGCCCATTTGGAACGGTCTGCTGCATATACGGTGACTCCGTCCTTGAAGAGATAAGGATAATATCCTGAGTTATCCATGTCTTCATATACAATGCCGCATACCGGGAACTGAGCTCCCGATTGCAATTGTATATGCTTCAATACAGCTGCCATCGCATCCGTATCGGTATCACCTTTTGCTTTCCATACGGCAGTTGCAATCCAGGTTGCAAGTTTTTCGGCTGTAGGATTGAGCATGTATACCTTGCCTTTTTTCTGAACGCCGGTTTGCACGTCTTTGCCGGTTGAATATTCGTAAAGCTTAACCGGGTATCCTTCATAATTAGGATAGGTGGTCGTTTCCTCTATCAGTGTTCCCGCCATGTATTGACCGGTGCTGATTATCTTGTCGCAACTGGTGACGAGTGCTTTGTAACCATCCGAATTGTTTATGAAGTCATGTAATTGGGCGTCTTTGTCTTCCTGCATTACGGCATTCCAGAGTGCATTGCGTAGTGTTCCCTGGTTATCATCACCATCGTAATCCCAGAACATCATACCTTTCATGCCTAATCCTAAAAGCCATGTACCTTTTGCGGCAATGCTTCGGGGGTTGTCATAACCACAATAGAATACTCCGTTCTTGGTAACGTACGGAACGCTGCCCTCTTCATCCCAATTATCAATGACATAGCCTTCGCCTGCGCTAAAGTCGACAATGTCTCTGTAATTGATAGAACCACCGGAGTTGAAATGTGCTCTTCCATAGAATGGAATACCCAGGACTAATTTATTGGCAGGTACACCGGCACTCAGATATTCGTTGACTGAACGCTGGCAATCCCAAGTAGCACTTGGTTTGTTCAATGGTGATTGATGGCCGGGGGCACCCACTAAGTCGTACGTCATAATGTTGACGAAGTCCACATAGGGGTCTACAGCTTTCACGTCGATATACTTCCATCCTGCTCCTTGCGGTTGCTTGTTCTTGCAATACCCGGCGTAGGTCAGTAAAGTGGAACTTGATAGTGTTTCGCGCAGATCTTTCATTAACAGAGTGAAATTCTCTACGTCAACCAACGGGTCGTAGGCGTTACTGCCGAAAGTCATGCCGGGAAATTCCCAGTCGATATCAATGCCGTCTATGCCTTCCTGCTGAACGAACTTTTTGCAATCTTGTGCGAACTGTTTACGCATCTCGGGACTTTTTGCCAGGGCGGAGAAACCACCGTCTTGGGAATTACCGGTATTAGAGACACTATTTGTAAAAGAGAGTAATATCTTTAAATTGCTATTTCTTTCTTTTAACTTCTTCACTTGATTGAAACGTTCCTTGTCACCTTGCAAGTCAAACTTCTGATAGACATTGTTCTTAACATAAAGTTCGGCGAAAGCATAATTGATATGCGTCATGTAAGTGGGGTCAGGAAGCATTTTGCCATAGTAGGTCACATAACCTAATGCGACGCGTCCGTTAACTCTCTCTGCCATGTTGTTCACTTCCGGAGGTCCGAAACTGGGTACACCTGTGATGTAGTCGTCATCGTGACAGGAACTCAGTCCTAATATAATAGCTATTACAATAAATATAATCTTTTTCATAAGGCATTATTCTTTGGATTCATAATATACATACCAACCATAGTCGTCCCAGTCGCCCCCACCTGTGTATTTTTGTGGGTGATACAGGGTGATATATTCATCAGTCAGTGTAAGTATCCAGAAAACATTGTCTTTTCCTTTGCTCTGACCTAGGTCATCATAATTGCTGCCGATAACAGGAATATTGGTAGTCAGTCTGCCCTGAACCAAGTCTTCCGGTTGGTCACGGTCGAATCCGAAAGTTCCTTCATTCATCAGATTGCCGCTCTTGTCATAAGTCTTCACTTTGGTTCCCTGAATTTCGAATACTATCTTCTGATCTCCTGCCTGTGCAAGGTTTACTGATCCCCACCATGCAAAATTAGATTCCGGAGTATATCCTGAACTGGTATATTTCCATCCACCGTGTGCTCCCATGTTGCAGACTGATCCCCATTTTACTTCGCGGAATCCCCATGCTTTGGTTGCATCGGCATCAGCTTTGTCTTTGGCTCCGGTAAATAGCCCCATCCATTCGTCAAACACATTGGTGACTGTCACGGTAAAGATATCACTGGTTACAATTTTACCATTAGAAATAGCTTCATAATATATCTCATAAGTTCCGTTGGCACCATATATGATCGTATCATTATCGCTACCGGTAATCTTTGTGCCGACTCCATAGTGCCAGATACCTCCTAATTCAGGACGGTTGTTTTTGAGTACTACATATAGTGATCTCCTTCTACAGCGTCATCCTGGTTGGGAATAGGCTGGGTAACGGATAATATGTTGTTCAGTTCTTCCTTGCTGATAGGGTCTCCGGCATTAGTAATGTATTTATCGCGTAAGGATTCATCTTCCATAGGGTCGCAGGCTGTGACTATAGCCATTGCCGCGAATAATAATAGTATTGCTTTTAATGTTTTCATATCATTGAGATTTTAAATGGCATTACATTTTTGTCCAATCACTGAATTGTGCATCAGGTCCCCAACCCGGATTTTGCTCGAGTACACCATTGGAACGGTCTATTTCTATTTGAGGTATAGGCCAGTAACCCTGGGTTTGCTGTAGACGTTTTTTATAATCGTACTTGACCATAGGCGTAAGAGCAGCGGCATTGATAACTTCAAAGCCTGTCTGGCGGTTTAGTGCATTTCCTGCCTCTTCCAGACTTGGGCCAGACCAGCGGAGCAGATCCCACCAACGGATGGATTCGAAAGCAAACTCCCAACGGCGTTCCTGTTTAAGTGCATCCAATGTGTATGAGATAGGGGCTAAGTGGGAACGTTGGCGTACTCTGTTCAAACCGGTTGCATCTCCTTTTAGTTCGGAATGCATCAGCAGTACATCGGCAAAGCGGATATGAATAAGGTCGGTAATATTCAGTAACTGTGGGGAGGTTTGGCTGGATATGCCCGGATGTAATGTTTTTCCAAAAGCTTCAAGTACTCCGTTACTATTATATGCATTGATATTGATGTATTTCTTGTTGAAATATCCGGTCTGCTCGTAATAGCGGTAAGAAACGGTATATGCGGGTTCCGAATCATCTAAACGGAAGTCTCCCAAAACATTTCCTTCATTGTTGGGGTCCATAGCCTTGTATGACCAAATAGAACCGGAAATACGCGGGTCTTCAGTGTACCCATCTAGGAATGTTTGTTGTTTAGACCACTCTTTCCAGTCTTGAACCATACTGGGAGATACCGGGCCTGCGCCCCAGCCAAAGTTGAACGGATAACTTTCTTCTTTCCAGTCGGCATCATCACCGGAAGGGGAGTAGAACATTGCACAAGTATTGGCAAACCATGTGTAGGTCCATGTAGAGGTCAGATTGTGCTTATTGGCAAAGAGTGTTTCAATGGAAGAATTGCCATCCCAGGCGAGTTTATGTTTCACTGCGTATGCATATTGCTTCTTGGAACTGGTGCTGTTAGTGGCAGAGTTCGTGTATCCCCATAGGTTACGTTGGTCAGAAATGAGGTTGTGTCCGGAATGATCTATACAGTCTTCCAGCCAACTGATGACTTGTTCTTTTGTAATTTCGCCTTCAGGTGTCAGAGGTAAAGTCTTCTTGTCATAACGTCCGGTATAGAATAGAAATACTCGTGCTGCAAGTGCTTCGGCTGCATACTTGGTAGCATGGCCTGCCATGGCATTTCCGGCCGGATATATCTGGTTAGGCATCATCTCAATTGCATTCTTTATATCAGAGGCAATCAAGGCATATACTTCATCAACGGATGCCCGCGGGAGGTTTACAGCTTCAATCGTGGTACGAAGGGGAACGCCGCCGAATATCTTTACTAATTCATAGTAGGTCCATGCCCGGAGGAAATAAGCTTCGCCGAAGTGACGTAAACGTTCAGATTCACTTGACCAGCTTTTTACGTTATCGAGCGTGTTAATCGTATTGTTGGCACGATTTATGAGTTGATAACAACGATCCCAGATGCCAAGTCTGCTGTTCAAGTTTCCTTGATAAAGCAAGAAGTTCGTGGCGCAATTGCCGGAATAAGAGAGGTTGCCGCCTAAGCAATCATCACTGGCTAATTGGGCTGTATAGTATTCTGAAGATGTTTCAGGATCTTCAAACAATAACTTTGCATAGATAGACGTCAACATTTGGTTGGCATCTTTCTCCGTTTCCGGAAAGTTCTCTGTTGTTTTATCTGTAAGCAACTCAGTGTCAAGGAAACTTTCACATGACGTGAGTATGAAAAGTGCAGATAGTATATATATTAGTTTTTTCATATTTTCATATAATTAGAATTTGACATTTAAACCAAGCATACATGTGCGGGCTTCCGGATAGTATCCTAAATCTATGCCTTGTACCCAGCCAAAATCACTACCATAACCGATTTCGGGGTCCATACCTGAATATCCGGTAAAGGTGTATAAGTTCTGGACTGTAGCATAAAGTCTGAGCTGCTGCAGAGGGATTTTCTTGAAAATCTTCTTGATATCAACTCCAATAGTAATATTCTTGATTTTGAGATAATCTCCATTCTCTACATAAATATCGGAAACTTTAGACCAGTTGCTTCCACCAGTGCTTGCCAGGCGTGGTAACTTGTTGGAAGTTCCTTCTCCGTGCCAACGTTCTAGGATGTCTGTGGTAAAGTTCTGTAATGGAGAACTAGCATAATCTCTGTAGCATTTAAGTATTTGCTGGCCGAAGGCTCCATAAGTAGTAACTGATAGGTCAATCATTTTCCAGCTGACATTGAAAGAGAATCCAAGTGTCATATCTGGGTGGGGATTACCAATTTCTGTACGGTCATTTGAGTCAATGACTCCATTCTTATCGACATCTGCCCAGATTACATCTCCCGGTTGTGTTTGAGCACCATTTTCTTTGGCACCTTTGTATTCGTCTATCTGTTTTTGGTTCTGGAAAATACCGAGACTCTTGTAGCCATAGAAATATCCTAAAGGTTTTCCAATTTCTCCGCGTGCACATTCATCGGATGCATTCCATAAATTACCCGACGGCCCATGGAGAATACCATCTTCATTGGGAAGTTCGGTAATTCTGTTTTTATTGAATGCAGGAGCTAGATTGATACCATAATTCCAGTCCTTACCTATGTTATCGTTCCAGTGGAGACCGATTTCAAATCCGGTATTCCGAATAACTCCGCCATTGATGGCAGCCGGACTTGAACCGAATGAATAGAGTACGGGTGGGGTAATAAGCCAGTCTTTGGTTAACCTTCTATACCAGTCGAATTCGAGCGCCAGACGTCCATTGAAGAATCGTGCATCAAGACCTATATTGAGTTGTTCTTGAGTTTCCCATGAAAGGTCCGGATTTGTCAGCTTATATGCGTAGGAACCAATCGAGACCTGATCCATGGAGTCTCCGAATGAATAACCTCCATTGCCGTTGTTGGCAGTGATACGTGATATATATTCGAAGGTGTTCACGGCGTTATTACCATTCTGTCCCCAGGATGCACGTAGTTTTAAGAAATCCAGCCAATTGAGATCTGGCATGAAACTTTCGTTTGTAATGACCCAGCCTGCCGAGAAAGACGGGAAATATCCCCATCGATGACCACGGGCAAAAATAGAGGAACCATCCGCACGCATAATGGCGGTTGCCATGTACTTTTCTTTATAGTTGTAGTTTATACGACCAAAGAAGGAAGCCATTTGCCCTGCTGCGCCGGGAGCTCCTGTTAAAGTTTTAATTTTATTTTTATCATCGTACTTTATGTTGCTCAGATATGCATGTTTAAAGTCTGAGAATTCAGAACCTTCTGCATTGGCACTCATGGAATCACCCATTCCGTATTTTTCAAGACTCTGCCCGATTACCGCGTCAAAATGATGGTCTTTAAGAGTGAAATTATAACTGGCTGTATTTTCCCAGGACCAGCGGTGGTTGAGTGACATGGACTGAGTTACCCTGTCTTCTTGTGTCGTCAGGCTTTGACTTAGCTGGCGATAACTGGGGATATATGAACGATAACTTGAAGCTGACAAGATGTATCCGAATTGTGACTTGATTCGTAAATTCTTGATTGGTTGCAGCTCTGCATAAAAACTGGATTGTAAGTAATGGCTTTTGCTTAAGGCATGACTTGTGTAGTAATCCATATAAGCTATTGGATTTGTGGTGTTTTCCCCATATCCTTCTTCTTGTGCATCATCATATAAGTAGTACTCTCCTTTGCTATTATAGGCATGCATCAATGGGGGAGTGGTTAACATATCACGAGTACCATTCCAATAAATGTCGCTGGTAGCAAAAGAACCTGCAGTCTGCTGATACTTATAATTAAGAGTCTGACCAATTTTGAGGACATCGAGATTTCCTATCTTTTTGACAATGTGATTGGAGTTGATGCGTGCATTGTATCTGTCCATACTGGCAATGCGACCAGGAGCTCCCATGGTAGCTTCTTGATTGAAGTAGGTAAAACCGACGGAGAAGTTGGAACGTTCTGTACCTCCAGTGAAGTTCAATGAATGGCTTTGGATGGGCGCATCATTATTTAAGATCTCTTTTATCCAGTTGGTACCATTCCATGTTCCTTCCTGAATAGCTTTATAATCAGCTGCCGGTAACCATTTTTCCCAGTTTAGAAGTGAAGTACCATCCATCATGTGCATTTCATCTTCTATCATCATATATTCCTTAGCATTCAATAGGGTGGCGATTTTAGGAAGATTTTGAATACCATAGTAACCATCGTAAGTAACTTCAAAGTTACCTGTTTTGCCTTGCTTGGTAGTGATGAGAATAACGCCATTGGCGGCACGTGAACCATAGATAGCGGCAGATGCAGCATCTTTAAGTACATCGATGGATTCCACGTCAGCAGGGCTTAGCCCATCTATACTGCCGTTGACCACTCCGTCTACTACATATAAAGGAGAAAAATTACCATTGGTTCCGAGGCCACGAATATTGACTTTAAATCCCTGTCCGAGGAAACCACCGTTTGATGTGATATTTATACCAGGTGCCTGGCTTTGCAGACCGCCCAGAACATCCGTTGTATTTAGCTTTGCGATATCAGGACCTTTCACTTGCACTGTAGCTCCGGTTACTAGTTTCTTTTTTTGAACTCCATAGCCAACTACTACTACCTCTTCCAGTAATTCGGAATCTTCTGCTAGCGTGATCTCCATTTTGGGTGTTGCTTTTACCTCCAGTGTCTTATATCCGACGAAAGAGATTATCAAAGTAGCACCTCTTTTTACGGTAAGAGAGAATTTACCATCTATATTGGTAATAATACCATTGTTTGTTCCTTTTTCCAGAACACTTGCTCCGATAACAGGCTCGCCTGTCTGATCTGTTACCGTGCCATTGACGACTTGTGATTGTAGCTGTTCTGCAACTTCAGATAAGCCTTCTGAATTAGTACCGATTGCCAGGGCGGTATTGCTTCCTATTAGTAAAGCTACAATGGCAATAGTGGTGAGGAATTTGTAATGTAGTGTTCCTCGTTCGCGACTTTCATTCATGATTTGATGATTTTTGTTTAAAGCTAAATTGGAATATTAAATAAACTAGATAGAAAATGAGATGGACAATAGAATGTCTGAGTGCATTGTTTTCTTTTTCATAAGCATTTGTTTTTCTTAGGTTGATATTATAAATTAAGGTGTTGCAGCATTTTGAATCAGAAGTTATTTTATGTCTTATCTGATCTTGCTACTCCAAATATAATTCGTATTTTCATTATTTAAAATAAACGGTGAACTATATTAATAACTGTTATATGTCGTTTTATTTGCTTAAGAAACTTGTGTGAATAAAATATTGATTTAGATACAACTTGCTTGCATATTTGAAAAATGTGTTATTTTAATGTTATATATCTGGTAATTAGTCTATTGTATTGTTTGTTTTGCGATTTTATGTTCGTATATTTCTTTATTTTAGCTTTGTATTTAAAGTTCGTTAACCGTTTTGGCTCTTCAAATAGAAGTGAATGATGAGATGAATGGGTTATGCTTTTCTCTACTTTTAGTTAAAAAGTATAATGTTTACTCATTGGTGGAATTGGCGGATCAGTGATTTTCTTAGCTTAATTCTTTTGGGTGTTACAGTCCTATCCGAATATAATGGATACTAAAGTGAACGTATTTATTCCGGAAATGGGGAATGTTTGTCTGTTTTAGAAACTTATTGTATCTTTGCACCCGAATTAAAATGTAGGATACCGTGAATAGCGGTCGTGTATTCTAGAACACCACGTAAAAAACAGGAATTATGAA
>ERZ791607.1638-NODE-1638-length-14840-cov-3.102739_pt1 | contig 14840 bp, 12 predicted proteins | sample MGYA00509964_ERZ791607 | MGnify/ENA primary metagenome ERZ791607 (study PRJEB30046, sample SAMN00791907) | human gut metagenome | study: EMG produced TPA metagenomics assembly of the A metagenome-wide association study of gut microbiota in type 2...
AAAAGAAATTATGTAATCACAATGAAACAAACCCCCGAAAGTGTCGCATACTCTCGGGGGTTTTATTCTTTATTGATACTCTTATTTATATTTTAAAAAATTTATTATTTGAACTTAACTCTAATATTTTTGATTTTTCTATATATTTTTGATCAATTTTATCAATTCTTTCTCTTAAAATAGGAATTATGTATTGACCATCAATAGTATTACATATGTTAAAAATAGTTTTTAATTGGTTTATATGAGTATTTTCCATTTTATCATGTATAACAAATCGAGGTGCGTCTATTCCCATTTTGATACTATACTGCATATACGCCAAGTCAAATGCTACAATAATAGCTTTCTTTTTTCCTGTTCCTAAATTTCCATTAAGCGAACCAATAGTTAATGGAAAACTTTTTTCTTTTCTCCAGTTTTTATTATACACAGCAAAATACTTTTCGCCATATAACTGATCACAATAATTCGTAAAAAATACATTGAATTGATTTATCTTTTCTTGTATTCCATCATTTTTCATTTCACTAGTAAATGTTTTCAATTGATTATCTAATTCTTCATACTTTTGCTCTTGCTCTTGTATTATATGAATTGATTGTGTTATTTCTCCTTTTTTTAATAATAATTCTTCAATTTTATTGTTAAGTACATTAAGCTCATCTAACAATCCCTCGTCTAAAACTTCAATTGTTATTTTTTCTTTTTCTTTTAAAACTTCTTGCAATTTATCAGAATATTCCGCTAACAGACTTTGTCTTTCTGCTAACTGCGTATTAATAAAATCTATACGATTCTGAATCATTTTATTGTGAAAGTCTACCATTTCTTCAAATTTAACTTGCAAGTCAGGTACAAATGACTCTGCCTCATTATAAATAGCTGAAAGATTTGAAAGATTTATATCTGCCTTATCTTTTGCTAAATTTGCAATACTTTGTTTGATATTGTCTATTTCAAATTCAATTAATTCCATTTCTCCTTGAATTTCACCAACTTTCACAGATAGTTTTCTTTTTTTATCTAACTCATCTCTATATTGTTCCATATACGAAAGTTGGTCTCTTTTTGCCGTCAATTCCTCTAAACCTAAATTGACAACCTCAAGTGATTGTTCCAGATAACTCACAGAAGATATACTTTTGCTTCTTTCAAGCGTCTGAATTACTTTTTTACATTCTTGTAATTTATTATAAATTTCATCTTTATCATTCAATAATTTTTCATCATAAATATTAAATAAAAAACAGTACACCGTATCATATAATTCATTGTTTGCCATCATTGGTAAAAATTTAATCATTCTTTCTTCTGATGTATTATCTATCCTAACAAACTTGGTAATAAGTTGTCTAAATGTCGGTTTAGGTTCGTCAGAATTAAAAATCAATCTCTTAAGCTCACATCTAAATTCTTTCTCAGAATATTTATCATCTAAAATGTATCTTTTTCCTTTGCTAAAAAGATCTCTTTTTATTGAATATTCTTTTCCTTTGCTATCAACTAGAATCAACTCTGCCTGCACTCTATTCTCTTGCAAAAAATCTTTAACTTCCAGATTTTCGCTTCTAGTGTCAGAATCATAATATAATTGATTAACTGATTTCGCTCCTAAACACAAATCAATAATTTTTATAGCTGTGGACTTTCCCACACTATTTCCACTTTCCTTAAACTCCTCTGATGTATTATCAACTATTAAATTAAGTCCCGTTAATCTAAACTTAATATCCTGTATAATCTGCTCATTTGGTACGGTTTTACGCACTATTAATTCTGCTATCTTCATAACATAACATTCCTTCCTTAATTGTTACTACTCCTAATAAAAACAGCCAATCCAATGCGTAATATATAAAATTCACATTGATTTTTTCTTCTAACTTTTTTTGAACATCGTCAATCAAACACTCAATATTCTTACTTTTATCCTTTTGTAATTCTTTTAATATTACTGCCCCTAAATAATATAAGGAATATTTAGGATTTCTTTGACTATTTATAATCATATAGGTTTCTCCAATATCTCACATTCCATAAAGCAAAAACAAATAAAACATGCTAATCCTAATTCAATTTCTTCTATAGTTATATCGTCGAATTCTTCTAAAGCTATAATTGTTTCTTTTATATTGGAAACAACTTTATCTATTATTTCGTCAGAATTCTCCTTTATAATTTCAATTTCACTTTGCTTACTTTCTTTATTCTGTCTAAGTATTTCTCCCTTAGCATTCAAATACTTTAAATTTACGCACCTCAAAATTTTAGTTTTCCCTTGTACATGTAAATTATCATACACATTTAAATGATTTTCACAAACTGAATAATATATTGAGAATTTCTCAATTATAGGCTTATATTTAATTACACAATTATATTCTATTTTTTCATTAATCTTATATGCTCTAAAATCATTTATATCTTCAATTTCTTCATCTAAATATGTATCACCTAATAATTTTACCAAATTGGCAATCAATGACGGAATTTTAATAGCCTTATTAATTTTCACATTAATATCTCCATAATTTTCTGCCACCATTATACCAGAATTTTGTCCATCATTTTGTACTTGTAAATTTTTGTCTTTCATCTATGTATATCTCCTGAATTGATTCCATTAATAATTCCCGTATTCTGTCCATTATTTTTTACTTCAATCTTCCCACTATTTTTAATGTTTCCCTCTTTTATCTGTTTCAATATACTTTTTGCTTCTTCTTTCGCCCGAACCGCAATTACAGTTGATATTATAGTTGCTATTGCACCTATAATAGTTGCAATAGCTGCCATCTTATTTATGTCCATTTCTATCCCTCCCATTCATATTAATGATTATAACACAAATGAGTGTTAAAAAATATGCATTTCTTATTCAAAATTCAAATCTTGCAACCAAAAAAGTGCAACAAATACAAAAATATTTGTTATATTGTATTGACAAATATAATTGTATTTGTTATTATATACTTGTAAGGAGGTATCAACAATGCAAATTACATCAAGGGAGGTTCTTAAAAAATTAAAAGAGGATGGATGGTTCGAAGTTAATTGCGTAGGCAGTCATCATCAATACAAACACCCTACCAAGTCTGGCAAGGTCACCGTAAAACATCCCTGTAAGAATATTCCTCTTCCAACACTGAAAAGTATTGAAAAACAGTCAGGACTATCATTCAGATAGTCCCGACTCATAATGTAATTTGCATATTACTATATATAAGGAGTGATTTATATGCCAAACAAAAAGAAAGTTGAACGCTATATCTATCCTGCTATCTTCACTTACGAAGATGGTTGTGAAATCGCTGTAGAATTTCCTGACTTGGATACTGCTACATCTGGAGAAGACGAAAATGATGCTTTATTATCTGCAAGAGAATTATTAGGTGTGACAATGCTGGGAATTGAAGAAGACAATGAACCTATTCCAGAACCAACACACTTATCAGATATAACATTAGGAAAAAATCAAAAGTCAGCATTGATTGATGTCTATATGCCATCCATAAGAATGGCAAATGTAAACAAATCAGTAAATCGTACAGTGACACTTCCGGCATGGCTTAATGCTGCTGCATTAGAAAGAGGTTTAAACTTTTCTCAAGTATTACAGGATGCTTTAAAACAACAAATCAATCAGATATAAATGAGGTATATTTAATATAACAAAAAGACCGCCCTTTGCGGGCGGTCAAGACCTTACACTTTACCCACAAAAGAATATGGCTAAAATATAAAGATAACGCATATTTATTTTAACATAAGCCACTTCTTTTGTATAGGCTTATTTTTTATACTCAATTTTAAGGAGGAAGACGCATGAGTGAAAAGTTAAAAGAAGTCTGTGCATATATCCGTGTCTCTACTGACAAACAGGAAGAACTTTCTCCGGAAAGTCAGATAAGACTCATTAAGGATTATGCCGAACAGCACAATATGCTGCTTACACGAATTTATCAGGAAGACAAGGGTATTTCCGGCAAGAAAGCAGATAAACGTCCGGCTTTTCAAGAAATGATTGCGACCTGCAAAGAAAAGTCACATCCTTACGATGCAATCCTTCTCTGGAAGTTCTCCCGTTTTGCCAGAAACATTGATGAAAGCACTTATTATAAATCAGTTCTCAGAAAAAAATGTAATGTTGATGTTATAAGCATATCCGAGCCTATCACTGAGGGTATGTATGGCCGCCTTATCGAGATGGTTATTGAATGGAGTGACGAATTTTATCTATATAATCTTTCAGGTGAAGTTATGCGTGGAATGACCCAAAAAGCCTTAAAGGGCGGCTACAATTCAAATGTCCCTATCGGTTACATCAAAGAGCGTGGCAGAGATAAGATACCACAGATTGAACCCAAAGGTGCTGAGATTGTCAGAAAGATTTTTGATATGTACACAGAGCAGAATATCCCGATGGGTGACATAGCCGCAAAACTTAATAAATCCGGATATAGAACTGCAAGAGGATCCCTTTTTGAAACCCGTGTTATCGGATATATACTTGAAAACCCTTTTTATATAGGGAAAATCCGGTGGAACTTTTTTAACAAACAGAGTAATAAAAGAAAAAATCCTGACGATGTGATTATATCTGACGGACAGCACGAAGCTATCATATCTGAAGAACAATTTTCAAAGGCGGCAAACCGTAGAGCACACGACAGACTCCGCACGGGATATAACAAGAAACGCCGCCCTGCTCCACTCCTTGCCAACTGGTTGTCCGGCATGATTAAATGCTCAAAATGCGGTGCTTCGCTCGGTTTCGCCCACGGTGGTACTAAAACAGTTCCAAATTTTTGTTGCTGGAAATATTCAAAAGGGCTCTGTTCTACACGAAATGGCATCACATTGAAAAATGCTGAAAAAGAAGTTCTCTCCATCCTCGAAGAACTATCCGGCTCAGGATATTTTTACAATTATAATCTAAATGTAATCAATACCGAAAATACAGAACGGGGATATATATTAAAAGAACTCAAATCACTTGATGCAAAAATGAAGCGTATCAAAGATGCGTATATAAATGAGATAGACACCTTAGAAGAATACAAGGCAAATAAAGAACTTATTTTGAAAAGACGCACAGAGTTAAACAAAAAACTTGAATCCGCCACTATCACCGTTCACCCTGCATCAGTTCACAAAGATGTTGATTTTCAGGGATTGATTGATATTATAAAAGATGAAAATTCAAATGATATGGAAAAGCATAATGCTTTACTGGAAGTCGTAGACCATTTTGTCTGGAATAAGGAAACGCAGGAAATGACCGTGGTTTTGAATGATGATATATCGCTTGTAAATTGCAAATAGATTTTGCATATGATATAATGGCATCAGACACATAATATGTTCCATTTTGAACAAAACCCCTGAAAGTGGACCAGACTTTCAGGGGTTCTCTATTGCCAATTATTAACATATGTACTATAATACCGATAACTTAATAATGAACTTAATCAGGGAGCCGAAGGGTGCTACGACAGTTGCCGGACTTACAAAGGAAGGGAGCTGATGCCAATGGTTACATATAGCGATTTATTCACATTTGTAATTATGCTTTGTGCAGTTATTACTCTTGTATATACGATAACACACAAAAAGTAACGCCCCAGCTCTAGCAAAGTAAGGCGTTACTTTAAATATAAACATCTTATTTGCCGGCGGCTAGTCTGCACCTAGCGTTCGGCTCTCTTGTTAAGTTCATTATATACAATATTAAAAATATTTGCAACTATTTTATTCTGTCGGATTCCGACAAGTTTTGTATTGCATTATTGCTCACATATCCAGTGCAACCAGCAAAGATTACAGCCTATCCGGCAAGATATATTTTGCTCAAACAAAAACCATAACTCCTCACACCCCCCTAAATTCAAGCCTTTTCGTAATATCATCAGTCCTCGACTACGGTGGTCCGGATGGCGAGGCTGGTGCCGCTATGCGTTATCTCTCACAGCGTTACAGTATGACCGACCGCCGTGTCATGGGTGCTCTTACTGACATCGGCACCGAAGAACTCGGTCATCTTGAAATTGTTGCTACCATTATCAGACAGCTTACAAAAAATCTTACACCGGAAGAAATCAAGGCATCCGGCTTTGATAAATACTATATTGACCACACACTTGCCATATGGCCGCAGGCAGCAAGTGGAGAGCCTTTCAGTGCGAGCCAGCTTCAGAGCACCGGTGATACAATAACCGATCTTTATGAAGACATGGCGGCAGAGCAGAAAGCCCGCCTGACTTATGATAACATTCTTCGTATAGTAAAAGACCCTGAAGTTGCAGAACCTATCCGTTTCCTCAGAGAAAGAGAAATTGTTCATTTCCAGAGATTTGGCGAATGTCTCAGACGCACTCAGGAAAACCTTGACTGTCGAAACTTTTATGCTTTTAATCAGCAGATTGATAAAAAGAACTGTGGAAAATAATCAGCATAACCGGTTTTAAGAAATAAATAAACAAGCCGAACGCAGATACTTTATTCTGTATTCGGCTTGTTTTAATGCTTATTTAACTAAAAGTCAGTGATACACTATACAAAATATTCTATTTACACTATCTGTTAAGATTTTAACCCTCGTAAACAGTAATTCCTGTTACTGCAGGTTTTCCTGCAAATGTTATATAGAGGTATGGCTCTGTCTCAAGTGCTTTTAACAATGTATCATTAAGCACTATTCCTTTTCCGTGGAATTCTGAATACTTAAGGTCATATGTATTCTTTCCGCTTCCGCCAACTTTGTCTGATGTTCCAATAGTCACTGTTTCGACAAAGTCCTCTGTATCTGATATATCTAAGAAGTTGAATGCAACAACCGGCTTCTTATACTTAGATAAATCAATCTTTAAGAATGCCTGATAACCCCAATCGTTGAAGCCAAGCTCTGTTGTATCTCCGTCAATTGATGATTTTGATGATGACTCAGGTACAAATGCTTCAACAGAACCTTTTGTTACCTTTGTTCCACCTTCTTCTGTTGTGTATATATCATCTCCTACGAGGTTTCCACCGCCGTTCTTGTACCACTTTCCTGTCCATTCAAAGCCTGCTTTGAGGTTATTTACATTTGTTGTCTCAAGATAATCAGCGATTGAACCGTCTGTTGTTGTTCCGTTTGTGTTTATCTTTGAACTCGTATCACCTGTTGAACCTGTGATTGTATTGTAGAGTACGGCAATGTCATTGTATCTCATCTTACAGTTGTCTTTATCCATGTACTGATTTGTCTCCCAAAGTACAGGTAAAATATGATGTTTAGCTGCAATAGTCATTGTATCATTTAACCACTGTGCAACACCCTCCTGCTTTGGATTGCAAACACTGAACTCACCCATGATGATTCCGTATCCTGCATTGTAGAATTTATCCATCTTTGTGAAGTATGTTTCTGTTGCTTCTTTGTCTTTCTGTGTATAGATACCGCTGCCACCGTCTCCACAGAAATCCCATGGTGTATAGTAATGAACTGAAACGCTGAGTTTAGTAGTTCCATTTTCTGCTGTATCTGTTGGCATCTTAAATTTGTCATCACAAGTCTTGTCAATGTTTGTATCATAACCTGCGATAAGGAGATGTCTGTATGCGTTGTTTCCGCCTGTACTGCGGACAATGTCTACAAATTTCTGGTTAATCTTATTTGCCATTTCGTATCTCTCATCCTCTGTAAGGTTTCCTGAGATAGCCTTTGTATCATTGTCATCTTTTGGTACACAATAACCACTTTCATAGATTGCGTCGTTTAATCTGTCACCAAGTTCCTCGTTTGCACCTTCAAAAATGAGATGATCTGAATAATCCTTAAATCTGTCACAAATCTGTGTCCAGTATCTCTCATATCTCTTCCATGCCTCTGCACGTTTTGTCTCATCGGCAAACTTATTTCCGTCAGCATCTTCCTTGCACGCACCAAACTGTCCCCACCACTGAGAATCCCAATGATCGTTGACAATTACATACATACCACAGTTTAATGCGTAGTTTACAACTTCTTCCACACGACCAAGATATTTTTCATTGATAGTATATGTTCCATCCTCTGAATCCATGTTTGACCATGCTACAGGAATACGGATAGTATTAAATCCATATGAACGGAGTGACTGGATATAAGCTTCTGTTGTAATAGGCTGCCCCCATGCCTGCTCAAATACTGTAGCATCTGTAGCAGCAACCTTGTCAGCATAAGTTCCTAAAGTAGCTTCAAGAGTATTTCCGAGGTTTACACCCTCCCCCATCTCATTTTCAATGAGCCACTGTGTAGAAACATCTTTACGAACAGTACCATTATCTTTAACAATCATGTTTGCTGAAGTACCGCCCTTTATCGAAACTGTTCTCTCTTCACCGACATTTGTTGAAGTCTCCGGCAGCTTCACACGGAGTGTAATATCTTTATCTTCGAGATGTCCGTAAAAACCGCCATCTGCAACTGTTATATCTTTTGTAATAGTCTTTGTTGCTGTTTTTCCATCCATTCTCTTATATGCAATCTTAAATGTAACCTTTGCACTTCCGGCAGCTTCACCAAATATCTCAGCAGAATATGTAAGACCTGATGTCTTCTCATTCTTAATTTTGATTATTTTTTCATCTGCACTTGAAGCAGTAACCTTTGTCACACTCTTAACATTTTCAGCAGTAATTGCAACAGTTCCAGCTTTTCCGCTCACAAGTCCACTTGTAGCATATTTTGTGGCAAAAATAGGTGTATAAACCTTTTTAATGCTCTTAGCACCGGCTGCCTTAATCTTTTTAGCATTTGCATCAACTGAACTTCCTGAAATGCTAATCTTTTTAGTACAACCTTTAAATGCATTCTTTGCAACAGACGATAATTTACCGTTTACCACAAGTTTTGTAAGTTTCTTGCAATTTGCAAATGCTGAAGATGCAATCTTTGTCACACCTTTTCCAAGTGTAACAGATGTTGCTTTTGCTGCCTTGAAAACATTTGCATTAACAGCAGATACCGTATATGTCGCACCTGATGCCTTAACTGTATTTGGAACTGATAGTGTCTTTGCTTTCTTTCCCTTTGTAGAAAGCTTTGTAATTGCAACTTTGCCATTTGTATCTTCTGTAGCGGCAGTTGTTACCTTATATGTATAATTTCCGCTTGTAAATGTAGCTCCAGCCTTTTTTCCATATGTCTTTGTAAACTTAGGAACACCTGTTATCTTAAATGAAATCTCAATATCGGATTTAGGCATTGTTGTAAGTTTGCCCTGTTTGAAAGGAATAGTGCTTGAAAGATTCCATCCGTCATAACCTGTATAACTGAATACACTATAACCGTTTGCCTCATATGATTTTGTATGTGGAAGTTCTACTCCTGCTGCTCCCTCTACCTCATTACCATCAATTTTTAATGTTGCATCTGTGACTTTTATGCTGTCTGCTGATTTAAGAGGAATATCTGTCGAAATTCCCATCATGTTAAACGCATCTGCTCCTGTAAGGTCAACACCTGAAATCTTAACAGTGTACTCTCCGTCACCTTCTTTTAAAAGAACATCCGTAATCTCTGCTTTTTCTGTCACATCCTGACCACCGGCCTGCACATACGAATACTCTTTTCCTGTTTTAAGCGGATCTCTGTAATCCCATGTCTTTGTCTGATAATAAAGATAAGCGTGATAACCGTCTTCTTTCCAGACAGAACTTACTGCCGCACTTGCCGTCTTTGCATCATTTGCTGCACCAATGCCCGTAAATGATGTAACAACCATAGCCATTGACAATACCGCAGCTAATAATTTTTTAGTTGTTTTTCTCATATAATTCTCCTCTCACATAATTTTAATTCATTTTATACCTTTTATAAGTAACAGTTTTGTCATAAATATAGCAATAGAATTGGCAAACTCAAATATTGCAATATATTTTTATAGCTGAACTGTTATTATTATGTTCATATTTTATTATATTTTTGTTAATATTTATATCCTGACTTTTAGATATATTATACATGTTTTTTAATATATACGGCATTTATAAACACCTGTTGCATACTCAATCGGACATCTTCAATCTACTCTTTATCTGTTCATAACACAAAGAGAGCACACCTGTTGGTGTGCCCTCCCTGAAAGCTCTTTCGATTTGTTTTCCTTAATTGTGGGAATTCAAACTTATTAAATATTATTTAACTACTACGCTGACTTTTGCGGACTTCTTACCATATTTAAGTGTAGCAGTTGTCTTACCTTTCTTAAGTCCCTTAACCTGGAATGTTACCTGTCCTTTTGCAATCTTTTTAACTGTGACTTTTGCAACTTTCTTGTTCTTTACAGAGACTTTAATCTTCTTAGCCTTAACTTTCTTAGTTACCTTTGCAAGTGCAACTGTGTAGTTTGCTGTCTTTTTCTTCTTAACATTTGCTGTCTTAGCAACAGTTACTTTGATAGTAGACTTCTTAGAACCAGCCTTAAGTGTGATTGTAGCTGTCTTGCCCATAACTGCTGTCTTCTTAGCTGTGATTGTAACATTCTTCTTAGATTTGTTTACCTTAACTGTTACAGCCTTGTTGTTGCTTGTAGCCTTAACTGTTGATGTACCCTTAACTGTGTACTTAACTGTTGCAGACTTAGCCGGAGCAACCGAAACCTTAGACTTAGCAGCCTTGATAGATACTGTTGAAGAAGCTTTCTTTGTTGTTACATTGAAGTTTACTACAATTTTATCATTAGCTTTAACAGGAGCTTTGTTTAACTTATCAATAGTTGTAACTTTTTCATCCTGCCAGTTAACACCAGTCTTGTCAAAGAGACCATTCCATGGATTTACGATGTTGAATCTGTAGTTCTTTGAAACTGTCTGATCTGCAAATCCCCAGCATCCTTTGTTATCTATAGCGTATGTCTTGTCACCAATCTTTACATTCTTAACTGTGAGTGCAAAGTTGTCTGCAAGACTTCCATAATAAAGGTCTGTGTCAAGCATCATTAAGTAGATTCCTTTTGAATCACTTGTTGCTGTGTATTCGATAGAGTAATCACCATCTTTTGTTACATTAACACTCTTGTCACCCCAAGACTGCTCGCCCCAAGTATCATCACCAACATAGTCGAATGAAACATTGAAGTTACCCATCTGACCTTTAGCAACCGGTGCCGGTGTCTCTGTAGGAGCAGGTGTGTTTTTAAGCTGATCCTCAAGTGCTGCTTTTGATGCTGCAAGTGCTGAGTTTGATGCTGCAAGTGCTTTGTTCTCTGTCTCAAGAGCTGCCTTTGATGCTGCAAGTGACTTGTTGTCTTTCTCAAGGGCTGCTTTTGATGCTACGAGTGAAGCATTGTCTTTCTCAAGGGCTGCTTTTGATGCTACGAGTGAAGCATTGTTTTTCTCAAGGGCTGCCTTTGATGCTGCAAGTGCTTCATTCTCTTTCTTAAGAGCATCTAAAGTATCCTCATAATCCTCAAGACCGGTTACCTTGTATGTAAATGTAATCGCATCACCTTTTTTTGCCACAAAATCATTGAAAGATTTAGCTGTTGTATTAACTTCATATGAATTTGAATCATTGTAATCTCCAGTTACATTCTTTGCTAATACATTCTTCTCAGCAACTTCAACTTTAATAATCTTTAAAGAGAAATCACAGTCATCAACATATTTTACATCAGTAGCTGTCTTTGTTTCACCAAAGTTTGCTCCTGTAAGAGCACCTGCTGTAGCTGCCTCTGCAAAAGTTGTTGTAACTTTAACTGTTCCATCCTCTTTAACAGTAGCATCTTTTTCAGTTAAAGTTTTACCTGTAAGTGTTAATTTAACACCATCTTTGTTATTAACTTTAGCTGCATCTGCCTTTAATGTACCTACATTTGCACCTGTCAATACTAACGCTGTTGAAAGTGCTAAGGAAAGAGCTTTTTTTGTTCCCTTTGTTAATCTCATTAACATATCCTCCTTCTCCCTATCATATATAGGGTTGCATAATTTTTGAAACGATAAAGTTGTAGTCCGCACTCAACCCTATAAGCCGTTTCGTTACATCTAACATAGTAACAGAATAACATTTTCAAATAAACAGTAAAAATGCATAATAATTCCAGCTTTTTTTGTGCACTTTGTATATTTATTAGATATTTCTACATAAAATACAAGAATTTTTTCAGTGATTTTTCCCATATTATCAACATTATAGTTAAGGCTAATTTTTGACAATATTTGGAATAGAATTTTTTTAAAATCATAATAATTCCGCCTTAATTTTGCTATAATCAAAGAAAAACAGAGACGAATTTTTACATTCGCCTCTGCTTTTTATTTCAAAAATTATGCTTTGGAAAATTTTATTATATTATGGCAATTATTTTACTTTAACTGTTACCTTAACTGATTTCTTACCAATCTTGATTGTAAGTTTTGAAGTACCTTTCTTAGCACCCTTAACTGTTACTGTTACTTTACCCTTAGAAACTTTCTTGCCTGTAATCTTAGCAATCTTTGACTTAGAAGATTTAGCTGTTAATTTATCTGTTGTTGCTTTCTTCTTATTCTGAGCTGTAACCTTAACTGTTATTTTTGCTTTCTTGCCCTTCTTAATCTTTACTGTTTTCTTAGCTGCTTTTGCACTCTTAACAGGGTTTGCAACCTTAACTGTGATAGTTGCTTTCTTTCCTGCACTTGTAAGTGTAATCTTAGCTGAAGAACCCTTTGTTGCTTTCTTAGGTACTGAAATCTTAATTTTCTTGCTACTTGTTACTTTTACTGTTGCAAGTTTCTTATTAGAAGTCTTAGCTGATGCCTTAACTGCTTTTCCTGCCTTATTAAGTGCTTTATAAGAAACTGTTGTTGACTTTCCTGCTGCTACTGTTACTGTTTTCTTAGAAACTGTTACTTTAGCTTTTGATTTTGCACTAGTGCTGCTCTTCATTCCTGATACAGTAAATGATACCTTGATTGTATCTCCCTTCTTTACAGGTGCTGTTCCAAGTCCATCAATAGATGTTACTTTCTCGTCAACTAATGTAACTCCATCTGAAGCCATTGGTCCATTATATGGGTTTACAATATTATATCTGTAAGGGTTTGTTTCTTTCTGGTCTGCGAAGCACCATCCGCCTTTTGCGTTTACTTTGTAATCTGTCTTTCCAACAGAAACAGTTGTAGGAACAAGCTTAAAGTCTTTGTTTAATGAACCTTTGTAAAGGTCTGTTGAAAGAATCATCATGAAGATATCAGCTGAATCAGACTGAGCAGTGTAGCTGATTTCATATTTTCCATCACCAGTTACATCAACTGACTTGTCTCCCCATGACTGCTCGCCCCATTTGTCATCTGCTACATAGTTAAATGCAACATTAAATTTATCCATATTTCCCTTAGGAGCTTCTGTCGGAGCTGGTGTTGCATCGCTTGTTGGTGCTGGTGTATTTGATGTTACAGGTGCCGGTGTATTTGTTGCTCCGCTTGTTGGGGCTGTTGTTGCTCCATTTGTTGGGGCTGTTGTTGCTCCATTTGTTGGGGCTGTTGAAGGCTTTGTTGACACTGCAGGTGCTGATGAAACTTCTGCTGTTGGTGTCGGTGTTGCTAAAGCTTCTTTAACAACGAGAGTACAATCTTTCCCACCTGATAATTTATATGTAGTTCCATCAATATCTGTTTTTGTTCCCATATAAATCTTAGGTGTATCTGCATTCATATCTGCATCATCACTTGCTGATATATAGAACTCATCTGTCTCATCATCAAACCAAGCCTTTACACCTTTGATAGCAGTATATGTTTTGTCATATGCCCATCCGTCAAATTCAATAGTTCTTGTTGAATTTGGTTTTGTTACAGGTGCAGAAATCTTAATTGTCTCTCCACGATGAATAGTAATCTCATCTTTGACATTTGACATATCAATAGTTGGTTTTGCTGAACTGTCATAATACTCTACTGTAACAGTATAATTAATATTTGTCCAATCCTCACTAGCTTCATCTTTAATATTTAAAAGGAATTTACTTCCGCTATCTTTTATTGCATCTGCGATAACCTTTGATGAGTCACCATCTCCTACATAATTCCAAGAACCACAAGTATCACTGTCTGTTCCATTAAACTTAGTAACAACACTTCCGCCATAATAGTACTGATTGCAATCTCCTGTACCTGCTAATGTGATAGTTGGTGTTTTATAACCCTTTGTGCTAGAAACAACTTCAGAAAAATCAATTCCAAGTCCATGTACTGTTTTTGCACTTTCTTTATCTGTTACATAAAACTTACCATTATCATCTGTACCATTATTAAATATTTTCTGTTCTTTTGTAACATCTTTTCCATCAAGAGTTACACTTGTTAATTTGTTATCTTTTACTGTTGCGACATATGAATGTGTCGTATCATCCGCTTCTGCTGCCTTACTTTTTGTACTCCCAATGTTTGCACTTGTAATAATGAGTGCTGTTGAAAGAGCTAAAGAAAGGGCTTTTCTCATTCCTTTTTTTAATCTCATTAAGAAATCCTCCTTCTCCCATCTCTATGGGTAATAAATTGTTAATTTACTTTTGCTTAAAGCAGAAATCATCGGTCTTTATTGCACCCATCAAACTGCCTTTAACATTTGAACAAAATATTAACACAGTGTTAATATTTTTTATACCTGCAAATTTAGCAATTTTATACATTGATTTTTTTTAATTTTATAATTTCGGTAACAGTTCAGCCATAAAAATGTAATTGGCAATACAATGAGCTTGTTCATTGTATTGTTAAGTACATTTTTATGGTAGAATAGCCTTTCATTTCTGAAATGATGGCAAATCCCTCTCGAGCACGCTCAGATGGAACAAATTTATTTGTTCCATCCTCACTTTGCTTTCGCG
>ERZ791607.1640-NODE-1640-length-14827-cov-3.432101_pt1 | contig 14827 bp, 10 predicted proteins | sample MGYA00509964_ERZ791607 | MGnify/ENA primary metagenome ERZ791607 (study PRJEB30046, sample SAMN00791907) | human gut metagenome | study: EMG produced TPA metagenomics assembly of the A metagenome-wide association study of gut microbiota in type 2...
GCTGCCGCACCTCGCTCGCCGTATCGGCACTTAGAATTATGCGGTATTGCCCTAAAAACGCTCTTTGTCAAAATGCACAAAACAGGCAGGCACCATGTATAAAATATTCACAATTTCAACCCGAAACAGCAAACGATAGTGCCGGTAGATATAAGGATTGTTTTGTGTGTCATTCACATTGATAATTGCGCTGCATCGTGAAATATAATGAAAATTTTCGCATGCTTTTGATTGTAGCCAAATCCGCAGAGCAGGGGATACAATGGAAGCAACGAAACAGCCGCCGCCGGATGACGAGGGCCCGCGATCCCGACCAAAGCACCGTGTCCGCCGGCTGATGAGAACACAAAGCAAGGAGGAAACGCTTATGGCACAAACCACTGCGGTCAAGCAGAGCAAGGCCAATGCCCGCGCCCAGAAACAGCTGGGCCACAACACATGGCGCAAGGCGTTCATGCAGCACTACTGGTTATATATCATGATGCTGCCGGCGCTGCTCTACATGATCATCTTCAATTACCTGCCGATGACGGGCCTGTATATGGCATTTACCGATTTCAGCCCCTTTAACGGCGACACGATTCTGGAATGTGTGTTCGGCAGCCCCTTTGCCGGGCTGAAGTACTTCAAAAAGCTCTTCACCGGCCCGGACTTCTGGACGCTGTTCCGCAACACGCTCTCCATCTCACTGGCCAACCTTTTCTTCGCCTTCCCGGCCCCCATCATTCTGGCGCTGATCTTAAATGAGCTGCGCTGCAAATGGTTCAAGCGCACAGCGCAGACGCTGGTCTATATCCCCCACTTTGTCTCCATCGTCATTGTGGCGGCGCTGACCTTCCAGATGTTCTCCACCACGGACGGCGCCATTTACCACATTCTGACACAGATTTTTGGCTCCAAGGCGCCCGACCTGCTCAGCGACCCCAAGCTCTTTCCCGCGCTGATCGTCGGCCAGAATATCTGGAAGGAGACCGGCTACGGCACCATCATCTATCTGGCGGCGCTGTCCAGCGTGGATGTGCAGCTGTATGAGGCTGCCAAGATCGACGGTGCCGGCCGCTGGCAGCTGATGTGGCATGTCACGCTGCCCGCCATCCGCGGCACCATTGTCCTGATGCTGATCATGAAGGTCGGCCAGCTTCTGAACACCAGCTACGAGCAGATCTTCCTGATGCAGAACTCGATGAACCGCGCAGCCTCCGATGTGTTTGACACCTATGTCTACACCAAGGGCATTACGGGCGGCCAGTACTCGCTGGCAACCGCCACCGGCCTGTTCAAGTCCACCATCAGTATGCTGATGGTCGTCACCGCCAATAAGATCGCCAAGCTGTGCGGCGAGTCCGGCCTGTACTAAAGAAGGGAGCTGTGCTACAATGACAATGCCCTTTACCCATAAGAAAGACGAGGTGCGCGCCACCGGTACGCTGGAAGCCCGCACCCCCGGCGATCAGGCTGTGCAGGTTCTTTTGTATGTCATCATTGCGCTGGTGGCGCTGGCCTGTGTGCTGCCCTTCATCTATGTGGTGGCCGGCTCCTTTGCGACCGAGCGCGAGCTGACCGAGCGGCCCTTCTTCCTGATCCCGCAGGATGTATCGCTGAACGCCTACCAGTACATCCTCAAGCAGGGCGATGTGTTCCGCGGACTGAAAAATTCGGTGATTGTCACCGTGATCGGCACGCTGATCAATATGTTCGTCTCCTGCACGATCGCCTACCCGCTGTCCCGCCCCTACCTCAAGGGCCGCAACGGCTTTATCAACATGGTCATCGTCACGATGCTGTTCACCGGCGGCATGGTCCCCTCCTACATTATGGTGGTCAATGTGCTGCATCTGGGCAACACCTACTGGGCGCTCTGGCTGCCCACGGCGATGAGCGCCTTCAACATGATCATCATCAAGAACTACTTCCAGGGCATCCCCATGGAGCTGGAGGAGGCCGCCATCATTGACGGCTCCAACGACCTGATCACCTTTGTGCGCATCATCCTGCCGCTGTCCGCGCCGGTGCTGGCCTCGGTCAGCCTGTTCTACGCGGTCAGCCACTGGAACAGCTACTTCAATGCGATGCTGTACATCAACAACTCCGACATGGAGGTCATCACCATCGTGCTGCGGCGTCTGGTGTTCCTGACCACGCAGGTGGCCGAGGATTCCACCTTTGACTGGGGCGCAGCCGGTATGCCGCCCATCAAGGCTGTCAAGATGGCCACCACGGTGCTGTCTACCCTGCCGATCCTCTGCATCTATCCGTTTGTGCAGAAGTTCTTTACCCAAGGTGTCATGGTCGGCTCGGTCAAGGGCTGATACCAAGCTATACAACCACTTTTATACAAAAAGGAGAAAAACGAAAATGAAAAAGGCACTTTCCCTCTCTATGGCGCTGGCAATGTCCGCCGCCATGCTCGCAGGCTGCGGCGGCTCCGCCTCCGACAGCACCTCCGCTTCCAGCGCTGCTTCCTCTGCGGACAGCGCTGCCTCCGGCACCCCCACCGTCAGCTTTATGATCCCCGACTTCACCGGCCATGTGCTGAGCAATGAACATTCCGATGAGGTCATCGCCAAGTACGAGGCCTACACCGGCACCCATGTCGAGTGGCGCACCGAGGCCAATGATACCTACAGCGAGAAGTTCGGCCTGACCCTGATGGACAAGGACAACATGCCGATGATCCTGACCGCCACCAAGACGCTGGATCAGAACGCCAATGCAGCCGATGCTGCCAAGCGCGGCGCCTTCTGGGATCTGACCGAGTACCTGCAGGACAGCGAGGCATACCCCAACCTGTCCCAGATCAGCCCCGATGTTCTGAAGGGCCTGACCGTGGACGGCCAGATCATCGGCATCCCCCGCGCCCGCGCCATCGGCCGCAACGGTCTGGGCTACCGCACCGACTGGGCCGAGGCCGTGGGCATCACCGAGGCCCCCAAGACGGTCGAGGATGTCTATGACATGCTCTATAAGTTCACCTATGACGATCCGGACGGCAACGGTGCCAACGACACCTACGGTCTGGAAATGTGCAAATACACCGGCCCGTGGGATATTATCCAGACATGGTTCGGCTGCGGCAACGGCTGGGTCGAGCAGGACGGCAAGCTGGTTCCCGTACACCAGACCGCTGAGTATAAAGAAGCGCTGGACTGGATGCGCAAGATCTACGCCGACGGTCTGGTCCGCCCCGACTGGGCGACTGTGGACACTGCCAACTTCCAGGTTGACACCCAGAAGGGCGTCACCGGTGTCTTTGTCGACACGATGGACGGCACCAAGCGCATCTGGAAATACTTTGAGGACAACGCCATTGCCGATGTAAACGATGCCTCCAAGATTGCCACCATGACCTCTGTCGGCCCCATCAACGGCCACACCCTTGCCACCACCGGCTACAACGGCTTCTACCTCATCACCAAGTCCGGTGCCAAGACCGAGGAGGATGTCAAGGCCTGCCTGCACTTCCTTGACAAGATGTGCGACCCCGAGATGATGGCGCTGGCCGACTACGGTCTGAAGGACATCTGCTATGACATCAACGAAAACGGCAAGATTGTTCCCAACGGCAAGTACGACACCACCAACTGCCCGCACGCAGGTCTGAATCAGGCTGTGCCCTATGTCCCCTACCTGACCGAGCAGAACCCCGATTACCAGCTTGAAAAGGCTGACTATCAGCTGGCTTACGAGGAGAGCATCATCAACAATGTGCAGTATGCCGTGTTCAACCCCGCGCTGGGCTACCTGACCCAGTCCGACACCTACGCCGAGTGCGGCAGCGACCTTGTCCAGATTCTGGACGATGCCCGCACCCAGTATATCTGCGGCCAGATCGACGAGGCCGGTCTGCAGGCTGCCTTTGACCAGTGGAATGCCCGCGGCGGCACGCAGGTCATTGAGGAAGTCAACGCCCTGTACGCAGCAGATAAAGCCTAATTGAATGTGAGCGCCGCAGCGGATGTTGCGGCGCTCTTTTATGATGGAGGGAAAGTCCATGCAAATCTCTGTGCGCAGCCAGACGGCTGCCCAAACCACCCTTAGCTGGCAGCCGGTGGCCGGGGCCGCCCGCTACCGCATTTTGTGGAGCGACCGCCCCGGCGAGACCGTGCGGTTCAAAACGGCGGGCGAGAGCGGGGAAAGCCTTTTCACCTTCTGCCGCTCGACGCATATCCCCTATTACATCAAGGTGCAGGCGCTGGCAGAAAACGGGGCCATGCTGGAGGAAAGCACACCCGTGCAGACCCCCGTGGGCCGCGTGCTGCAGCAGCAGCTGGAGGCGCTGTCCCGCGGACTGGTGGCTATCACGGCAAACACCGGTGTGTTTATCAGCTGGCGGCTCTTTAAAAGCGAGGTCACCGGCCACAACGCCACCGGCCTGACCGGCACCGACTTTGTGCTCTATAAAAACGGGGTCAGGCTGGCCACCGTGACCGACAGCACAAACTATCTTGACGCGCAGGGCACAAGCGGGGATACCTACGCCGTGGCCCCGCTGGTAAACGGCGTAGAAGGGCCCGCCTGCAGGGGCGTAAAGCCGTGGCAGAAGGGGTACTATGAGCTGCCCCTGCAAAAGCCGGCGGACGGCGTGACCCCGGCGGGGGAGCCCTTTGCCTACCATGCCAACGATATGAGTGTGGGTGATATTGACAACGACGGCGAGTACGAGTATTTTGTAAAATGGGACCCTGACAACTCCCACGATGTGTCGATCAAGGGCTACACCGGGCGGTGCTTTATCGACTGCTATAAGCTGGACGGCACGCTGGTCTGGCGGCTGGACATGGGGCAGAACATCCGCGCCGGAGCGCACTACACCCAGTTTATGGTGTACGACTTCAACGGGGACGGCAGGGCCGAGATGGCTGTCAAGACCGCGCCCGGCACCGTGATGACCCGCTTTGCGCCGGACGGCACCGTGCTGTCCCGTCAGTATATCACGATGCCGCAGAAGGATCTGGACGCCGGGTACAGCCACGCGGATAACTATGTCTGCACGGCGCAGGATTACCGCCTGCATATGGCCGAGGTATTCCGCCGCTGGCACACCCACCCCGAGGTCGTAAACGGCCGCTGGCCCGCCACGGTGGAGCAGTGTTTCGGCCTTGCGCCGCAGTACGCCTACCCCCTGTGCGAGGCCGATGCCCTTGCGCTGGCCGACTATTTCCTTGATGTGTATGCGCCGAGCCGCAGCCCTAAAAACGAGCTGCGCAAGTTCGAGGGCTTTGTCTATGACGGCCCCGAGTACCTGACGATGTTCGGCGGGGACGGCGCCGAGCTGGACACGATCGACTACCCTTACCCCCGCGTGGATGACGGCCTTTTGTGGGGCGATTATGCAATGCCCCGCATCGAGCCGTGCAACCGCGTGGACCGCTTTAACGCCGGGGTGGCCTATCTGGACGGCGAGCGCCCCTATCTGATTGCCTGCCGCGGTTACTACACCCGCGCCACGCTGGCGGCCTACGACTTTTTTGAGAACCGCTTTCACAAGGTGTGGGGCATCGACTCCGGCTTTGTGCCGATGGCGAACCCCTTCAACGACAGCGGCTGCCACCTTGCTGTCGGCACCGACCCTGTGTACGGCGTTCTGGCCGGGCAGGGCAACCACAGTATTTCGACTGCTGACATTGATGGGGACGGCTGCATGGAAATTGTGTACGGCGCAGCAGCCATCGACCATGACGGAAGCCTGCTCTACTCCAAATACGGCACCCTGCCGGACGGCAGGACCCGCGCCAAATTCGGCCACGGCGATGCGATGCATGTGGCTGACATCGACCCCGACAGCCCCGGTCTGGAGATATTCAATGTGTACGAGGAGGGTGAGCGCGCCCCCTACGGCTGGGCACTGCGCGATGCCGAGACCGGCGATGTCCGCTTTGGCGAATACGCCGAGGAGGATCTGGGCCGCTGCATGATCGGCAAAATCGACCCGAACACCCGCGGCTTGCAGGTCTGGGTCAAGGGTGTGTACGATGTAAATGGCCGCACGCTGGAGCTGCCCACCCCCGGCACCAACATGAAAATCTACTGGGCGGGCGATCTTTCGACCCAGATCACCGACGGCGCGGACTATCTGCACGGCGATCAATACGGAGTCATTAACGATCTGACCCACGGCGTCATGCTGCAGCCCGCGGGCACCGCCACCAACAACGGCACCAAGGGCAACCCCTGTCTGGTGGCGGACGTGCTGGGTGATTTCCGCGAGGAGCTGCTGGTGCGCACGGCGGACGACACCGCCATCCGCATCTACACCACCACCGATCTTACCCCCCACAAGCTGTTTACCCTGATGCACGATGCGCAGTACCGCTGCGGCGTGGCATGGCAGAACAACTGCTACAACCAGCCGTGCTACCCGTCCTTCTACTATGCAGGCGACATGGATTTTGCCAATGTGCTGCCGCAGCTGAACGCCAAGCCCACCCTGTGGATGGCGGGCGATTCCATCATGCAGAGCTACGCCCCCGAGGACAAGCCGGTGACAGGCTGGGGCGAGATGCTCCACACGCTGGCGCAGGGGGATGCTGTATGCTGCGCTGCCCACCGCGCGGACTGCCCCTTCCCGCAGGAGATGCGCTACGAGCTGCCGGGCCTTGTCATTGACAACTGCGCCATGGCGGGCCGCAGCAGCAAGACCTTCCGCGAGGAGGGGCGGCTGGACGACATTGCCACGCATATCCGCCCCGGTGATCTGCTGGTGGTCAGCTTCGGCCATAATGATGCCAACCGCGCAAAGGCCGAGCGCTATGTCCCGGCGGATGCCTTCGGCGAGAGCCTGCGCCCCTTCTGGGACGCTGCCCGCAGCCACGGCGCGGTGTGCATCTTTGCCTCCCCCGTGGCGATGCGCGAGTTTGACGAGGACAGCGTCTGCCACCCCTCGTTTGCCGCCTACCGCGAGGCGATGCGCGCCTTTGCCGCCGAGGTCGGCGCGCCGTTTATCGACCTTGGCGCCGCTACCGCTGCCGCCAACACCGCCTTTGGCGCTGAGCGCTGCAAGGCCCGCTATATGTGGGTGGGCGCAAAGCAGGACAACGCCCACCAGCAAAACGCCGGCGCCTGCCGCACGGCACAGGCCTTTGTGCAGCAGCTTTTGCAGGATACCACCCCGGCACTGGATATGCTGCGGGCAAATTTCAAATAAATTTTGACAAAAAAGAAGGTTTTGTTTATGAACTACACCGAACCGAAGGTCATTTACACCTGCTTCCCCGGCGGCAAGCATAAGGTGCTGACGATGAGCTATGATGACGGCCGTTTGGAGGACCGCCGCCTTGTCGAGCTGTTCAACCGCTACGGCATCCGGGGCACCTTCAACCTGAACGGTGGCCTGCCCCGCCCCGAGCGCATCCCCGAGAGCGAGTGGGTCGAGCTGTACAAGGGCCATGAGGTCGCCTGTCACACCTACCACCACCCCACCATCTCCCGCAGCCCGCTGGACCAGACCGCCCGGCAGGTGCTGGCCGACCGTATGCAGCTTGAGGGCGTCATGGGCTACCCCGTGCGCGGCCTTGCCTACCCCAACGGCAGCTGGACACCGGAGATCGCCGCCCTGCTGCCCGCGCTGGGCATCCGCTACGCCCGCGTGGTGGGTGACACCCACGACTTTGCGATGCCCCACGATTTTATAACATGGAAAGCCACCTGCCACCACACCCACAACCTGCTGGAGGACGGCAAGCGCTTTGTAGAGCTGTACAAGACGCAGTATCTCTACATGATGTATGTCTGGGGCCACAGCTTTGAGTTCCGCACCGAGGAGGACTGGGCATTGATGGAGCAGTTCTGCCAGCTGGCCGGCGGGCGCGAGGACACCTGGTACGCCACTAACATCGAGATCGTGGACTACATGGCCGATGCCGCCCGCCTGCAGTACACCGCCGCGGGTGATAAGGTCTGCAACCCCAACGCCCAGTCCATCTGGGTCGAGGTGGACGGCCGCCACTATGAGATCCCCGCCGGAAAGACAGTGGCGCTGGTATGAAACTGATTTACCCCATTTTGCCCGACGGACGGTTTAAGGCACTGACCCTGAGCTTTGACGACGGGCGCGTGCAGGATCGCCGCCTGGTGACGCTGCTGAACCGCTGCGGCATCAAGGCGACGTTCAACCTGAACTCTGGCGAGCAAGGCGAAAACCGCATCCCCTTGTGCGAATATGCGCCGCTGTACGCCGGGCATGAGATTGCCGCCCACGGCGTGCGCCACCCCGGTATGACCGCCGCCCCGCTGCCGTTGGCCGCACAGCAGGTGTTGGAAGATCGCCGGGCGCTGGAGCATCACACGCAAGCCCCCGTGCGCGGCTTTGCCTACCCCTACGGCGAGGTAAACGCCGCCGTAGCTGCCATGCTGCCCGCGCTGGGCATCCGCTACGCCCGCACCACACAGGACACGGGGCGGTTTGACTTTCCGCAGGATTGGCTGCACTGGGACCCGACCTGCCATATTTTCAACGATCTGGCGTACCATGGCGGAAAGTTTCTGTCCCGCACCGGGCTGCGCAAGCCGATGCTTTTGTACGTCTGGGGGCATAGCTACGAGCTGGACGAAAACAACGGCTGGACCCTGCTGGAGGATTTTTGCCGCCGTCTTGGCGGGCAGACGGATATCTGGTACGCCACCAATATCGAGATTTATGACTATCGGCAGGCCTGCGCACGACTGGAATTTTCTGCCGATGCCGACCGTGTGTACAACCCAAGCTGTCGTGACTGCTGGCTGTATGTGGACGGGCAGACCGTCCGCGCTGCCGCCGGGCAGACAACGCCGCTGTAAAAAAGGAGAGAGCAATGGCAAACCTGATTTTTGACAAAGCCCAAATCGAGGCTACCATCGACAAGATCGTGGACCGCACGATGCGCATGGATATGACGTGGGACTGGCCCTGCGGTGTCGCCTACTACGGCATCTGCGAGGCGTATGAGGTCACCAAAAACGAGCGTTATCTGCAGCTGGTCAAGGACCGCGTGGACGAGTATATCGAGCTGGGCCTGCCCAACTGGACGGTCAACACCTGCTCCATGGGACATTGCCTGATTACCCTGTATGAGCATACCGGCGACGAAACCTATCTGAACATCGCCAAAAGCAAGGTGGAATATCTGGAAAAAGAGGCGCTGCGCTTTGGCGACAACGTCCTGCAGCACACCGTGTCGGTCAACAACGACTTCCCCGAGCAGGCGTGGGCAGACACGCTCTTTATGGCGGGCTTCTTCCTGCTGCGCATGGGCGTGCTTTTGAAGGACGAGGCCCTGATCGATGATGCGCTGAACCAGTATTACTGGCACATCAAGTACCTGCAGGACCCTGAGAGCGGGCTGTACTACCACGGCTACAACAACATCACCGGCGACCACATGTCCGGCATCAAGTGGGGCCGCGCCAACGCATGGGCGGCCTACACAATGTCGCAGGTCGGCGTGCGGCTGCCGCAGTGCTACCTCTACCCCAAGTTTTTGGATGTGGTCGGCAGCCTGAACGACCAGCTGGCCGCGCTCAAGCTCTGCCAGACCGAGAACGGCCTGTGGCGCACGATCGTGGACGATGCCGCCTCCTATGAGGAGGTCAGCGCAAGCGCCGGCATCGCCGCCGCCATGATCACCAAGGGCAACCCCCTGCACATCAAGTACATCAACAAGGCTATCCCCGGTATGCTGGCCAATGTCAGCCCAGACGGCCGTGTGCTGAATGTCTCGGGCGGCACGGCGGTCATGAAGGACGCCGACGGCTACCGCGGCATCAGCCGCGACTGGATTCAGGGCTGGGGTCAGGGTCTGGCGCTGGCATTCTTCGCCGGTGTGCTGAACTACGACAACGTCCGCTCGGACGGCGCGTTGTAAATTGTCTGACAGGGCAAAAGCCCCCGCTGCCATAAGCAGCGGGGGCTTTTGCCTGCATATCGATGTTTTACCCTTTCTCAATCCAGCCGGAACACCTGCTCCAGCTTGGGCTGGGCACCGGTGACGGGGTCCATCTCCAGTTCCAGAATGTCCTTCATGTAGTCGTTCCAGCGGTCAACGACCGGGCTTTCGGCCTGTACCTTTTCGGCGTAGGCAACGCCCTTTTCGCACTCGTAATAGCCGAACAGCTCATCGTTGCAGTAGAAAATGCTGTAATTGCAGATGCCTGCATCCTTCAGCACCTTGACCATCTCGGGCCAGATTTCCGCGTGGCGGCGCTGATATTCCGCCTTGCAGCCGGGCTTGATGCGGCCCTTCCATGCTATATGCTCCATTGGTATGCACCTCATTTGACAGTCTGGATTTTGTCTTTATTGTACGGCGCGCAGCGGCGGTTTGCAACGTGGAATAGTACAGATTTCTTTGGGAAAATTCCACTTGCCGCGCCCGGCGCACAGCCAGTCACATCAGCGGGCTGAACAGCCGCAGCACGCAGTCCCAGCCGCGCACGGCCAGGCTGCGGGTGTCGGCGTACTCCTGCGTGACCTCGCGGCAGACGGGGAACAGCGCGTCAAAATCGCGGCGCACATCGGCCACGGCGCTGCAGCCGCAGAACCAGCAGGCGTTCTCAAAGTGCAGGTACAGGCTGCGGAAGTCAAAATTGATCGTACCCACTACGGCTTCCGTGCCGTCGGCTACGCATTGCTTCGCGTGGATGAACCCGGGCGCGTACTCATAAATGCGCACGCCGCTCTTGGCAAGGCTGGCGTAATAGCTGCGCGTGACCGAGAAGATCAGCTTTTTGTCCGGGATGCCCGGCGTGATGATCCGCACATCAACGCCGCTGGACGCGGCCAGCCGCAGTGTGCGCTGCATCTCGTCACTTAAAATAAGGTAGGGCGTTGTAATGTAGACGTAGTCCTTCGCACTGCGGATCATGTTCAGGTAGACGTTCTCGCCGGTGGCCTCGTCGTCCAGCGGATTGTCCGCGTAGGGCAGCACCACGGCATTCTCCCGCGCGGTGTAGGGCACATCGGGCAGATAGCGCTCGACCTCGGGGGCGGCCTTCTGCGTTGCGCCCCACAGCTCTAAGAAAATCAGCGTCAGGCCGCGCACGGCGTCGCCCTCCAGCCGGATGCCGCTGTCCTTCCACTGGCCGTAAGGGTGGGTGCGGTTGAAGTACTCCTCCGCCAGATTGTAGCCGCCGGTAAAGCCGACGCGCCCGTCCACAACGGTGATTTTGCGGTGGTCGCGATTGTTCATAAAGACGTTCAAAATCGGGATGACCGGGTTGAACCGGCGGCACTGGATGCCGCGCCCCGCCAGCTTTTTGACAAATTTGCTGTTGATAAACCCGATGCTGCCCACGTCGTCGTAAAATACGCGCACCTCCACGCCGTGGGCGGCGCGCTCGGCCAGAATATCCTCCAGCTCCTGCCAGGCGGAGGCGTCCTCAATGGCGTGGTATTCCATGAAAATAAACTTTTCCGCGCTGCGCAGGGCTGTTTTCTGGGCCTCCAGCGCCTCGCAGGTGTCGCCGTAGAACGTCACATCTGTGTTGTCATAGGCGGGATAGCCCGCGCGGTCCTGCAAATAGCGGGCGTGGTTGCGGGTGATGCGGTCCGGGTAGGGCAGGGCACGGCGCTGCTGCAAAATGGGTGCGTGATACCGGCGCAGCATCGTCATATTTTTGCCGAAACGGCGGCGCATGACGCTGACGGCCCCGCTGCGGCCAAACAGCAGATAGATGGTCAGACCGAAGATGGGAAACAGCAAAATCAGAATGATCCACGAAATTTTATACGCGGAGTTGATATGCAGCCCATATATACGCAGCGTAATCAAAAATGTCAGTACCGACGTGCATACCTGAATGGCGGTGGAGTAGTCGTTCAGCTTGAGGGCAAGCCAGAAGATCCATAAAACCTGCAAAAGTACGCCGATACCCGCCAGCAGCATCCGGCTGACGCTGTTGGGGATGGCTTCGCGTTTTTCCTCGGTGGTGTTTTTCATGTGTGGCCCCTTTTGTGCCGGGCGCGGCCCGGCTGTGTTGATTTTTTATCCAGTATAGCACAAAATCTTGCAGTATACCACACTTTTGCACCGGAATTTGCGGTGTTTTCACAAAAGAGCGTCCCTGTGGCCGGGCAGGGGAGAGAGGACACGGAAAATGCAAAATAGCACAAAAATTGCCCGCCTGTAAAATTGGCCTGTATACGCGGAAATCCATACGCGATGCGCTCTGCTGCCCGCACTTGCAGAGACAGCACAGATAAAATAGACGCAATATATGTGCGGTTTCAATGGCGGCGGTATTGGCCGCGTTTTTTGGCGTGACGGCGCAGCTGATTTTTAAAATGACGGTAATATGTGTAGAATTCTGCTCGGCGGCAGAGGTGCAGCTACGGCAAAGCGGTTGGAGTGCAACAGGCAAAACGGTGGGAAATCGAAAATAGAAGCAAAAAAATGTTTTTTGCTGTTTTTACATAAGGCTGTTGAAATTTGGCAGATTATGTGATATTATATTTTCACAAATGAGGACGCACGATGTCCTTACTGAATTTATTGGAGGAATTTATCATGTTCGAGAAAATTGGCAAAATGAAGAACAAGAAGGGCTTCACCCTGGTCGAGCTCATCGTTGTTCTGGTCATCCTGGCCATCCTGGCCGCCCTGCTGATCCCGGCTCTGACTGGTTACATCGATAAGGCGAACAAGGAGAAGGTTGTTGCCGAGTGCCGTATGGTCGTTATGGCCGCTCAGACTGAGGCTTCTGAGGCTTATGGTAAGCTGACCAGTAAGTCCGCCACTTCTTCTACGGATGCGGAAAAGCTGGCAGCGCAGATGACAACCGATATTGAAGATTTGAAAAAACTGGCGGAAGTAGACGGAACCTTTAAGGTTACTGTCGCTGGCGATGCTACGATTAAGGAAGTCGTTTATAGCCATTCTGGTTTTAATTGCACTTATAGTGATGGTGCTTATAATGTTGTGAAGCAGGATGATAAAGTTACTGCGGTTGTAGGCCATACGGTTGTTAAAGCATCTTAAAGTGATTTTCGGTTAGCTTGTAATCCCACCGCCACCCGGCGGTGGGATTTTTTGTGTTTTTTGTTGGGGTTTCACTCAATTCCATTTCTACTACGGACACTCCCACGGGCGGATATGGAATCCGCCCCTACGGTCTGCCAATCCCGTTGCATTCTGCCTGCCGCCAACTTCGGCGGGGTGGGGGCACCCCGCCCTACATCCTACCGAAAAAGGGGAACGTAGGGCGGCCAGCCCTCTGGCCGCCGTGCCCGCTTCCGGCCACAGTAAACCTTCCGTGCAATCCCCCCACCCTCACCCCGCAGGGTAAAAGTCTCCCTTTGACAAGGGAGGCCGGACTGTCGAAAAATTGCATCCCTGCCTTATTGCGTGTGTAGGGGCGACCATGGGTCGCCCGTCAGCTTACCGCCGCAATGCAATTTCCGGGACAGTTTTCATACATGGCAAGCGGGCACGGGCGAGCAATGCTCGCCCCTACAAGAGCGTTTCGACACTCTGCTCCAACCTTAAACTTCACTTCAAATTTCACTCTTGCAAAATCCGGCAAAGTGTGCTACAATCTCATAGCATACCGTTTTAGTGGGAAATATTCCCGCAACCCTGACCCAAAAAGGAGAGTTCCGCCTCATGTCCGAACGCCTGTGGGGAATCCTTGTGGATTCCTTTGGTAAAATATTGCTGCCCGGCCTGACCGTCACCATCCCGCTGACCGCCATCTCGTTCACGCTGGCGCTTATCATCGCGGTGGCGGTGGCGCTGGTGCAGTTTGCCCATGTGCCCGTTTTGCAGCGGCTGGCCCGGTTTTATATCTGGGTCATCCGCGGCACGCCCGTGCTGGTGCAGCTGTTCGTTGTGTTCTACGGCCTGCCCGGCGTCGGCATCCTGATTGAGCCGTTCCCCGCGGCGGTGCTCGTCTTTTCCATCAACGAGGGCGCGTACTGCGCCGAGACCATCCGCGCCGCGCTGGAATCCGTGCCCAAAGGCCAGATGGAGGCGGGGCAGTGCGTCGGCATGAGCTACTTACAGATCATCCGCCGCATCATCCTGCCGCAGGCGCTGCGCACGGCCTTCCCCACGCTGGCCAGTACGCTGATCGCCATGGTCAAGGATACCTCGCTGGCCGCGAACATCACCGTGACCGAAATGTTCATGACGACCCAGCGCATTGTGGCCCGCACCTATGAGCCGCTGGCGCTCTACATTGAGGTCGGTCTGGTTTACCTGCTGTTCTGCACCGTGCTGACCCGCCTGCAGGCCGTCGGCGAGCGGTACCTCAACAGCAAGGGCGCGCAAAGGAGCTGAACTATGCTGCAAATCAGAAATCTGCGCAAGTCCTTTGGCGATTTGCAGGTGCTCAAGAGCATCGATCTGGACGTGAACAAGGGCGACGTCGTCGCCATTTTAGGCCCCAGCGGCAGCGGAAAAACAACGATGCTGCGCTGCCTGAACTTTTTGGAAAAGTCCGACGGCGGCACGATGCTGTTTGACGACCAGCGCGTAGACCTGGCCCGCGTCACCCACGCCGAGGCCAACGCCCTGCGCCGCCGCACGGGGTTTGTCTTTCAAAGCTACAACCTGTTTGCCAACAAGACCGCGCTGCAAAACGTGACCGAGGGGCTGATCGTGGCGCGTAAGCTGCCCAAGGAGCAGGCGGATGAGATCGGCATGAAGATGCTTGCCAAGGTAGGGCTTGCAGACCGTGCCGACTACTACCCCCGCCAGCTTTCCGGCGGGCAGCAGCAGCGGGTGGCGATTGCCCGTGCCCTTGCCGCCGACCCGGAGATCATCTATTTTGACGAGCCCACCAGCGCCCTTGACCCGGAGCTGACCGGCGAGGTGCTCAGTGTGATGCGGCAGCTGGCCGAGGAGGGCATGACCAT
>ERZ791607.1652-NODE-1652-length-14773-cov-4.782036_pt1 | contig 14773 bp, 9 predicted proteins | sample MGYA00509964_ERZ791607 | MGnify/ENA primary metagenome ERZ791607 (study PRJEB30046, sample SAMN00791907) | human gut metagenome | study: EMG produced TPA metagenomics assembly of the A metagenome-wide association study of gut microbiota in type 2...
ATTTGAATATCATTTGCCATTTACCACTCTATATGTTGATTCAGGATTATTCTCTATTGAATGAAGAGGAAAGCAAATATGCTGCAAATATAAATACTCATATTGATTTTCTAATTTATAATCGTGTGAGTAAACAACCGATATTGGCTATTGAAACAGATGGTTATACATTCCACAAATCGGGGACGAGTCAGTCAGAACGTGATATTAAAAAGAATCATATTTTAGAGTTGTACGGAATTTCATTGGTGAGATTGTCTACTATTGGTAGTAATGAGAAGAAAATTATTGGAGATAAGTTAAGTGAAGTATTACATTTACATTAGAATAACCATCTCAAACCATAATTATATTTAACGTACACTCTCTTACCCAAATCAATATTCAGATTAATATACAAAAAGATAAAAAGACTTCCATTATTACGAATCAGAAGAAATACAAGAAGATGCAACTATCTGAAAAATTCAGATAGTTCAGTAAGAGGAAAAAGAGTTTTATCCCGAACGTCAAAACATAACTTTGAGAATTGTACTTTGCATAATCACTAAACTATATCGCACGTTTCATTACTCAATCAATACGATAAGCGATACATAAAATAATATTTATATTGCTAAATTTTCCCATTTACAGGGTCATTTACAGGGTCTTTACAGAGTCAAGTTCTAAATCAATATAAAAAATACGGTCCTGCTGACCCGTTGCATTACATATCTATGCCGAAGCCTAGGATACAGTGGGGGCATTAACCCTCCACACGGGGACAGAACCGTAATATCGCGAAACTACGAACATATTAAAAATATGTTCGTAGTCGTTTACGACTAAAGGCTCCTTGGCTTCCAGTCGGCAAAATAGACATGTAATGCCCTACAAAGATAAGACTATTTCCTTATAAAGCCAATAAAATCAATGTTTTATTATAAAATAATGCAGAATGGTATATAAAAATCTCAATAAAAAGATACGACCCTGATCCCCCGCTGCATTACAAATCTATTAGCCGCAGCCTAGGATATGAGTGGGGTAATTAACCTACCACACGAGGAACACAGAGCCGTACTATCATTAACTGCAAAGTATATATATACCTGCAACTGACGACAACTAAGGATCTCCTAAGACATATAAACGACTTAAATATTGTAATGCAATACAAAGGTGAACATAAAATCCGAGAAAACCAAAGCACCAAGCATTATTCTTATAGCAAATGCACATTATATATCGCCTAAGATAAAATGACTGATATTTTAAAGAATTGAATCTAAACAGAAAAATCACCTTTGAAACACAATGTAACAAAGGTGATTTATTTGCACTAATTTCATTTCAAGATATTATTCCCGAAAGCTACTCTTTATTTTTCTGCGGTACTTCAATCCCCTCCGGCCATATAGCAGTTGTATAAGCCACAGCATCATTTCCATTACCGGTCAAGTCTTTTGCAATGTTATTTCCTTTACCTTCGTTGAACTTCCAGTAAGCTTTCAAACCAGTAGTTCGGGGATCAACATCATACATATTCCTGTAAATTTCTTCTTGTGAACGGAGCACATTCCATATACGTACTTCACAAATCTCTCCATTTAATTGCCGACTCATATCGTCGGGGTCTCCATAAGAGTGTCCTATCTTAAACATAAAGTCTCCTTTCTTCTGTTTTCCAAGGTTTATGGCTTCCCCATTTCCGTAATCGTCAACGCGGCTCTGCTCTTTGCCATCTACATACATAATAGCAGCCTTTGTCTCTGTGTCATAAGTAACGGCAACATGATACCACTCACCAGGTTGCAACAGTTTACCATCATTGGCATTTGGAAATTTCATTTCATTAGCCGCAAATTGCAATTGCTGTCTAGGAAAGCCAGAATCACCAAAACGTAACAAACAATATTGCTCAATACCCATAATGGATGAGATTTCGGTAAGAGGATCAAATCTATTCACTCGAACAACAGCTTCGAAAGTAAGTTGCTTCAATCCGTTTACTACATTAGCAGTAGGACTACCGGCAACAAATCCCGGTATCTCAAAATAATTGTTAGCAAGACTGACAGCAGTAGTTATAGCACTGGAACGACGCACTATGTAACAGATATTTTTAGAGCCGTCCAATATACTCATCCCTCCTGATGCTTTTCCAATAGTAACAGGTAATAGAAAGCTAGTGTCAATATCCAAGTCTATCAGGTTGGAAAATTCAATAGTGACCATTTCTGAATCTACATTTCCTTTAGGAATGACAACGTGCTGGGTAGAAAACTTATAATACTTAGCATCCAACATTGCATAATTATTCCCTAAACGTGCATTATAATAACTTATCAATGAAGGATCTGTCCGAAAGCTGACATCTATATCCTGCTCAGCAGGATATGCCAGTACAGCAGAAATCTGTTGCTGTCCATCCTGTTTAAGATTATTAAATGTGAAATTAGCTATATCCTTCACTTTCGCCGCATCAATATATACACTATTACCAAAAGGAGATTCCTTAGTATAATCTTTGTTGTCACAACCTGTTATTAATAACAGGAAAACCATGACCAAACAATTATTACTTATTTTCATTATATTCTTGTTTTGAATTATCAGACTCATTATATCTTAGTTTTAAGATTCATTTTATTTCTCACATTCCGGACGGACGTACCCATCCTTTTGAATACACATTATACATCTGGCGCAAAAGCCAGTCCAACGGTTTATAAGTATAAGAATACTCACCGGAAATAAATCCCCAATCATAAGGAGGATAGATGGATTGCCCCCAATAAGCACCATCATCCATCATAGCGTTAATGCCATCTCCTATCGCGATATCGTTCACCATTCCTTCATACATATTTTGCTCATTGGCTGTAAGATCAAACGCATATACAACAATATTATTTTTTTTACGCTTATTCATTTTCCAATCCACCATCCTATATTGCGATTTATCTCTCAAAGGATTTTCTCCTTTTTCATATAATGGAATAACCAGACTTCCATAACATTCCGGTGCCAGCCCTATAATAGGTTTACGAGTATATTCACTATAAGGATGCTCTGCGTCCCATGGTTCTATAATCTGTACCACTTCTTTTCCACTATCATACGCATGCCACGCATAGTCTATATACTTACCTACCTCAATGCCGCCACATCGATTTACATCATAAAAATATTCAGTAGCTTCTCCCTTATCAACAACTGTCAGCAACTTTTCAGGAAGTGCATCCCGCAATGCTTTTATTAGTTTAGGATAAGAGACTGTATTCATAGCAAACATACCTTCCTTGTTATAAGTACTCACTTTGTCCCAGAGATTTATTCCATCCAAACGATAAAGTTCTACCACATTTTTCACCTGTTGAACAAAATCTGCAAGCTGCATATCGTTTAAATTACAAAAGCCAAATCCTTTATTACCATTTTCAATGCTAAGACATACTTTACGTCCGTGTTCCTGAAGCGGACGAATAAACTTATCCGCCTTTTCCAACACATCACGTATGTCACTACTCAAATTGAGCAGTGCACGTCCTGTTGCAGACTCATAGTCCATTGTCACAATTCGTAGATTCACGATACTACCTATATTATGTAAAGTTTGAGTATAATCTATCTGATTAATTTTTTGAATTCCATAAACATCAGCTATCAACGGTTGATAAGTTGAAGTATTCACATAGAAAACAACAAATGCATCAGGTAGCATTGGCGGCATATCTATTTGTTCATACTGGTTATTAGGATAACAAGTCGTTATTCTTTTCCGAATATTCACAATATAATAAAGCACCTGTTTCTTAGTATCCACCTTTACTCCTGTAGGTATTTCTTCCATAGTTAATGGCAAAAGATATGGAGTATCAGTATTCAGTCCGGCTGTGGATATAGTAAATTTGATTTTGGCAGATTTTTGTTCTCCAGCATCTATTGAAAGAACTCCGCCATTTTCGAACTCCACATTCCCAGCCGGCAATGTATTCAATTTGGAATTGTTTTCCTCATTATAATCTTCTACAAGCTTCTCGTTTACAACGGCTGTGACAGTCAACCTGCTTCCGGCTGATTGTGACAGTGAATAGAATATTTCCTCTGTGGCAGATTCGTCCCCTTCCGTCAACTCAATAAATGCTTTATTAGTCAATGTAGTTGTGTTACGCAGGGCACCTGCAATATTATCCATAGCCGTCTCGTCAGGCATTCTGTCCGCATTCATTGAGATAGTCTCTTCGGTACACCCTGTTACTCCTATTTTCAGTAACAATACTAATATAAAATGTATGATAAGATTCTTTTTCATATTAATTCTTTTTTATTTCGATGGGTTCATTAGTTGAATAGCCGTTCGTGTAATCTCGTAATTCCTTATCGGGCTATAATAATCATTGCCTATAGCATAAATTCCCAATCCAGCTAATGGACCAAGAGCAACCACACGGTCAGTCATTAAAGTTACAGCCTCTTGTTTTACACCAGTCTCATCAATTACTTGTCCGCCCATTTGAACAGATAACAATAATTTATCTTTAGACAATAAACTATTGGCAAGAATCCCCGTCACCTGCAATTTCAAATCGGTAACATTAGTCAACTCTGCAGTATTCAACACAATATAATTCAATTTGTCAAAGTCTGCTTCATCAACGAAAGCCGGATTTCCTTCCAATACCAATAATTTATCCTGTCCCGTAGCAGTAGATAATTTAGAAACAATCAGCCGTGATTTTTCTTTATACGATGCCAATTCAGCATCAGTTCCATTATAGAGCGGAAGACCGGTAAAAGCAAATCCGTCCAGATTGAGTTCGGCCGACGTAGCAATTTCTTTATCCAACCAACTATTTAATGCCGTGATATCTGTTAAGGAAGAGGCGTGAGCTACATAATCTATTAAATAAAGCACCCGGATACTCTTTTCCTGCAATAGAGGGATATCCTCCCGATCATAATCAGAGATTTGATGAGAATTACCCAAGGTCACAATATCCAACGAATCCGGCAATGACCGAAGATAACTACCTTCATTTAGCGATTTTTCCGGAGAATTATCAAAGTGCGCATATGACAAGTAATGTTCACTTTGTTTGTAGGTACGTAATGCCTGCATATAACGCGCCCATAGTTCCGGATTCTGTTCTTTCGCACTATTAATATCAATATCTACAATTTCAGGTTCATTCCAGTCATCACAAGCAACAGGCAATAAAAAAGCCGTTAAAAACAGAAGACTATAAATGAATTGTTTATATATTATTGTTTTCATATAAATTCTTTTTCATTCTTTTATTCGTATTCAAACTCTCTCGTCAATTGAGATAAGATTTCTTATCCCACCACAATCTCGTTCCCCCATTGTCAGGACCTCCTAACATACCTATCGCCAAATTGATATTCGAAAGATTTTCAGTATATTCTGTAGGCGGATACCACAAACGACGGATCATATGCTCGGAACTGATGCTACCACCACTTTTGTTTTCTATAACCGGCATAAGATGAGGATATCCTGTACGGCGGAGTTCACTCCATGACTCAACACCTAAAGGGAAATTAGCAATCCACTTTTGAGTGATGATACGTTCAAGATTACGTTCAAAATTATCCGCACCATCTTCCCAAGCAATAGTAATAGTACTTCTCGGACCTTCCCAATCAGTATAGGCAAATGTCGGATCATTGTACGCTTCCGGAGTGTCGGTCGAATTCTCCGCATAGGTTTCAGAGCCCGACAGACCATATTGTTCAAAAGAAAGGGCTATCGCCATATTATATAAATCTTTAGCTTCCCCACCCATATTCCAACCTCGCAAGGCACCTTCGGCACGTAAGAAAGTGATTTCTGCAGCATTCATCCATAAAAAAGGACTGGTACTGCTGATAATCGGTATGCTGTATGCATTTACCATCTCATCCTTGGTAGTCACATCAATGCCAATACGAATACCCGCGTATCCATCAACCTCTTGCGGTTGAAAGTTTTCATCATATACAGTCATTTTCACTGTAGTGAACATCTTTTCCCGACGCGGATCTTTATAACCATTCATATATGAGATAATATCAGCCCCCGCACGCTGGTCATTCCAGTCATTAAAAATCATAGCAACCCTATTTTCTTCCACTTTCAAGAAAGCGTTATCATTTATTTCCGTCATTACGCCTGCCGTTACAGCTTCTTCGGCTATTCGTTGTATTTCCGCCTGCATTTCCGGTACATAAGTCAAGCGCATGGCCATACGCAATTTGAGTGAATTAGTAAATTTGAGCCATTTGGAAAGATCGCCATAATATACATCATCAAATTTACGAAAAGCTTCCGCACTCAAATTGAGATTATCCCTAAGGACATCACTCACTTCGTCCAATTCACTGAACATTTGCTTATATACCTCTTCCTGCGAATCATAAGGTACGGTAAGAGAAACCTTACCTGTTTTAGAAATGATTTTTGAATAAGGAATCGGACCGTACATATCTGTCACACGCTGCATGATGACCACACGAAACAGTTTCCCCAGTGCCAACGCCACAGGATCGTCTGTTTTATCCAACAAGTCCCGATAAAACGGATAAGTACGGGTGACTAAATCTGAAAAAGGAGCTTCTTGCCAATCTATTGGTGGATTATACGTTTCAAACTTAGCCGTCCATTCTACAGTACAACCAATGTAACCGGCAAACGCACCTGCGCCAAGTGCTTCAACAAACTGATAGAGATGTTCTTCCGTAGGAATCACCAACCCTTGTAATCCTTTAAGACTGGCGCCTACGTTATAACTTTCACGCCCCAGCTCTTCTTTGTCAACCTGATAATCCTTCCGGTTGATTTTATCGAAATTATCCGTACAAGCGTAACCGACAATAAGCAATAGCGCTAGCGAAAGCAATTTTATGATAGATGTTATATATTTCATAGTAACTACTTTTTATCTGTTAAAAGTTGATTTTCACATTCAAACCGACATTACGGGTACTCGGCAACATGAAAAAGTCGATCCCTTGATAATAGTTACCAGTCGTTGCAACGGCTTCCGGATCAAAAGGAGCTTTATTATAAATCATACAGAGATTGCGTCCCACAACAGACAACTGAATATCGCATACATCATGCAACCATTTACGTGGAAGCGTGTAACCGATAGCCGCCTCCTGCAATCGAATATTGGTAGCACTATAAGTATAATACTGTGGCAGACCACTTTGTGAACCAATAGCCGTGAACCATGTCTGCGCATCCACCCTATTACGTCCATTCACTAATACCCCACCATTATCACGGGCAACCGCCGAACTTTCAGATACCCCATATTGATCCATGGCCGCTGCAGTAGCCGAATAAACAATACCACCTATACGTGCAGTAACTAAAGCACTGATATTAAACCCTTTCCATGAAAACTGATTGTTCCATGCCAAATTACATTTAGGGAAAACACTTCCTAATTTAATATCAGGTCGATTATTCACTGTTACTAATGTACCCGCAGGAGAAATTTCTACCATTCCATTGTCGTCTCGCTTCAAATCAGACTGTGTGTAAAGGTCACCCAGCGAACCTCCTGTTTTCAATATGAATCTGGCCTTTCCGAGTCCGCCTACATCCAGCCGATCTTTATTTATAGGCTCACCAGTCTCCGGATGTAAATAGTCCCTTACCAATTCTATAATTTTGTTCTTGTTATGGCTTAATGTAAAATTACTTTGCCAGCGAAAATCTTTCTTCCATGTATGTCCGTAACCAAATGAAAGCTCTACTCCCTGGTTACGTACATATCCTGTTTGAAGGTAAATGGTAGTATATCCGGATGATACGGAAATTTTCGGATCGAACGTCTGATTAAACGTATTAGCCAAATACCATGACAAACTGAGATTAAAGTCCTTGAAAAGCCGCATATCCAAGCCAAATTCCCATGAATCGGTCCGTTCAGGTTTAAGGTCACCAATGGGATAATGTGTTTTCGGCTTCCACGTTTGAGTAGTTTCGTCATACTCAAAAGTAGGCGATGTCAAGTTACGAGGATAAGGCATACCCACCGAACTAAACGAACTGCGCACTTTCAGATAATCCACGAAAGAAGGTAGTTTCACCATTTCAGAGACGACAGCCGAAAGTCCAATTGACGGGTAAAAGAAACAAGTAGAAGATGAGTTTGCCAACTGTGACGCCCAGTCATTACGTCCGGTCAGCGTAAGATAAAACATACTCTTCCACCCTACTTCAGCACTGGCAAATATAGACTGCGTCTGCTCTTCCCATTCATCCTGACGTGCTTTCTTCTGAGTATTGTCAAGATCAAACACATTAAAAACATTGGGAATACCATTGGCACGTATCGGTCCACGATAACTCAATTCGTCATACTTATTATCTACGATGCTCGCCCCGATATTGACCACAATAGAATAATCACCCAAACGTTTATTTATATTTGCCAACGCATCAGCATACACTTGTGTTTCGTCAGGTTTAGATATAGCATAAAATCCCTGCGCACTACCTTCAGTAAGAGTAGTATTGGAACTTGCATATAATTTTTGTTCATATTTGGTACTGGAATTATCAACCCGAACACGCCCTGAAATATTCAGCCAGTCTGTAATATCATAACTTAAAGAGGCAGACAGCATATAACGCTTCTTGCCATTCGTCCGTAAATTGCGATAAGCGATCCAATAAGGATTCTGCATCCGCAAGTCTCCTTCCCCTTGAGGCCAAAACATAGTTTTAATCTTACGGGCCGGATCCCAACGTTCGAACACTTTTATCAAATTAAAGTCGTCGCCACGTGGAAACAAATAAACAGGAACTATCGGATTTGAGTAAGCACCTTGATTAGTCATATTGCGGTCATTCTGAATAATATAACTTGCACCTACATCAAGCTTCATCCTGTCATTCAGAAAGTTTGTAGTGTTACGAAAGGTGAAATTAAAACGGTTGTAACGGTTGTTCGGTACAATCCCTTCCGAATTAAGCGCAGCAGCAGAAAAGAAGGTCTGATTCTTATCTGTTCCCGTTGATAATGTAACGGAATTGGTATAAGTTATCCCCGTATCAAAGAAATCACGTGGTTCATAGTTTCTACGAGATACGTCATTTAATAAAGTCCCCCAACTCAACGTAGTAGAATTACCTGCTTTTCCCGAACTACCTGTACCATAGCGATTTTGAAAATGTGGAAGTACGAATGGCTTAGCGAATTCGGTATTACTAGACACAGAAACCTGCAATTTACCAACTTTGCCACGTTTCGTATTAATAACGATGGCTCCATTTGCCGCATTACTTCCATAAAGGGCGGCAGCTGCTGCTCCAGTTAGCACTGAGATACTTTCAATGTCATCCGGATTGATGTCGGCAATGCTTTCAGTCACTCCCTGTGAACCATTCTCCATACTACCGCCACCTCCGAAATTAAACATGGGAATACCGTCAATAACATACAGTGCATTACTGCTTTGTTCAATCGACTTTGTACCACGCATCACCACCTTACTAGCTCCACCTACTCCTGAAGAACTACTGTTGATATTAACTCCTGCGACTTTACCATTCAGGCTATTAATAAAGTTTGCATCCTTGACATTTGTCAACTGGTCGGATTTTACCTGTTGTACATTGTAACTCAGAGCCTTTTGTTCCCTCTTGATACCCAAGGCAGTTACAACGACTTCATTTAGCGCCTCTACGTTAGCAGACATTTGTATATTGTATACATTCTTATCTGCTATTTTTACATAAGACGAAATATAGCCAATATAAGTAAAGCTTAATATACTACCTATAGAAGCTTTTATGACGTACTTACCCTCCAAATCAGTAACAGTTCCATCATCAGTCCCTTCTACCCGTATATTTACTCCTATCAGAGGTTCATTTTTCTCATCAACAACCCTGCCTGTTACCTGTTTAATAACCACAGCTCCTGTTTTGGGTTGAGGAATAATATTAATATAATTTCTTTTAATTCCATAAGTAAATCCTGTTCCTTTAAGGATAACCGAGAGGGCTTTTTCCAAATCAATATTTTTCAAATTGAGATTGATAGCCGGTTTATCAATTAATTGCGAATCGTTATATCCTACTGAAAGCTTTGATTGCTTCTCCACTTCTTTCAGTGCTTCAATAACAGTTATATTTTCTTTTTGAATAGTAATTTTCATACCACCTTGGGCAAAAGCTGTAGCTTGTATTACAACCATAAATAAAAACAACACAAATCTTATCCCTTTTGCCTTCTTATCATTTTTCAATGTATAACTGTGTAACATGAATTTTAAGTATTAGTTTGCTAACTTTTTTATTCGCAACACATGTCTATCTGTTTTAATTTTCGATTTCATATCCAAGGCAGAAAGATTCCTGGCATAGATACTTTTTCACATATATCTTTATTATTAAGCAGTGTCTATCAACAAATGAAAGGCATCTGCAGTTTGTATATTCAGGTTAATTTATAAAAGACCGGAAGTGTCCTTCTCTGAAAGTCTATCACTTCCAGTCTTCAATTCATTCACATGGAGCGTCCTGATATCTTAATAATTCTTCGCATAGATAGTCGTCGTACGAGATACGGTCTTGCCTCCCCAAACTCTTGAAGCAAAGTTATTCATTAAGCTTGTTTGACCGGACTCGCGTAGATTGAACATCATAATGGCGCCATAGCCACTATAATTTGCAGCGCTACTTTGTATCACACCTGCACTTGGTCTACCATCCGTACAGTGTATTGACATCTTTGCCCATTTGCTATTCCCTAATCCGGCCGGAGTACTCCAATCCGCCCCGAAATCAGGCCACATGTAACTAATGGCATTCATTGTAGTCGCATCAAAATTTGTATAACCACCAAAACTGAATACTGTAATCAGTTTATCAGGCAACAACTGACGCACTCTTTTTACAAGATTTCCAAAAATCGTAGTACTTGGTGAAGGCAAATTAGAAGGTGCCTTCCAATAGTCTGCATATTCATCATCAAAATCCACACCATCTAAATTGTATTGCTTAACACAAGCGGCAATCTGTTGTGCAAAACTTTCAATCATAGCCGGTGTCAAGTTACAGAACCCCACTCCGGTGTGATCACCCAACAGCCCTAAAGAGACTCTGATACCTTTCTGTTGTAAAGGAACGATAAGCGTACCGGCATTGGTCAATATATGAGACTGATTATTGTTATGATACAATTGAACAGTACTAGCCGCACCCCGAATATTAGAAGCAAACAGAATCACATTATCAATCACCTGCTCTTGCGGATCCGTACCTGTAAAATAGTACTCTCCTGCATTTAGAGGATTTACATCATTAGTTTCAATATAAGTAGTCAACTTCGGCATCTTGTCGCTGACGCCGCGAGTAGTTGGCGAAATACCTTGTTGTTGTGCCTCTCCCATGTAGTCATCACTACTGCAACTTATGATCAAAGTTCCTGCCACCATTGCTACAACGAGTAACAAGAAGTATTTCAAATTTTTCATATAGTATTACTTTTTATATGGTTACTATTTCGCTTAGGTAATGCGTTCTAAAAGCTTAATAATTCCTCCTTTCTCCGTTTTAGTTATTCGACATACCTTCCACCGCTTTAACTTTCTAATATCAAAATTATTTCTGCATAATATAGCATTTATCATGTTCTATCTTAAAACATAAATCTCCTGCTACATCAACAATAACATCCATAACTTCAGACAAAGGTGGATTATCTTTAAACCTGAAACTATAACGATCATTCTTTAAGCTATGCTGATTATAAAAGAACTTACAATCGTACTTACGTTCCAATATCGTTATAATCTCCGTTATAGTCTTTCGATTAAATAGCAACTCACCTTTTTGCCATGCTGTCACATCTTTCATATCAGGATAAGTCAGAGTATCTTGACGGCTCTTCCTATTATACACCAATTGTTCATTTGGCTTAAGTAACTTCTTTTTGCCCAAGTCGTCAAATTCCACAAGAACACTCCCTGTTATTAGAGTTGTAAAAACATTATTATCTTCAGTATATGCGGATACATTAAACTCGGTTCCCAAAGCTGTTATTTGAAAATCATTGGTTTTGACAATAAACGGTTTGTTTTTATTAGCTTTTACTTTAAAATTAGCTTCGCCAATTAGAAAAACACTACGGTACTTTCCTGTAAATTGTTCGGGATATAATAACATACTCCTCGAATTCATTCTTACCCGACTTCCGTCAGGCAAAAAAAATGTCTTCATCTGAGTGCCCGATATGCATTGCTGAGTTATTCCTGAATCGTCTTTTTCTGCCTTACAAAGCAGATATCCTAAAGATATAGATACTATTAATAATATAACAGCTACCGATTGCCACAATCGCATAAACAGTTTTTTATCGGACTTTTGTTGAGGTTGAACATGTGTAAGATTGTTATCTAACTTCCAACGTTCCAGTGATTTCTCCAGGTCGAATACTTTTCCTTTTTTTCTTGCTTCTAGATAAAGCTCCTGTAATGCTTCATCCTTTTCTTTTTCATATTCATTATCAACCAACCACCTGTAAAACATTTGATTTGTTTGTTCCGAATAATTATGTCGGGCAAAAAGGGATAATATTTTCTGAAAATAATTCTTCATGTTATCGTTATATTAGATTTTGGAATTTCATATATAACGATTGAAACATTCCAGCTACTTAAAGAAAATACAGGAAAAATAAAATTAAAATGATTCTCTTTAAAACTTGAAGCGACAAATATATCTGATGCTCTATTGTACGAACAGAAAGATGTAAGGATAATGCAATCTCCTGATTGCTCATATTATTGAAACGGCTCATCTCAAAAATCCTTCTGCGACGTTCAGGAAAGTTTTCAAGAGCCATTCTTATTATTAGTTGCATTTCTTTATAATAAAGCGAATTTAACGGATCTGAGAAGCCTAACAAATCCTTAATTGTACTTTTCTTTATTTGTTCCTCCCGATAATCATTTTCCAGTCTTTTGTGCTTGATAAAATCAAATGCAACATTTTTTGCCATAGCGTATATATACCCTTCTTTTCCATCATTATTTTGCCACGTCTCAAAATTAGTCCATAATTTGGTAAATACATCTTGAGCCAAATCTTCCGCATCTGCTTCCGATTTAAGAAACATATTGATAAAAAACTTCACTGAAGAGAAATGAGCTCTAAATATCATTTCAAACTGTTCTACTAAACAATGGTCTTGATTCATATAAGGTTACACTTTTGTTTGTGTTACCTTACAAAGATAGAGTAACTTATCTAGAATTGAAAGTAATAATGGTTTTATTTTTAATAAAACATTACCATATCGTTACAATTAAATTCTAATCCCTAAATCCAACTCAAAAATAAAATAACTTCTACTTTTTTAGACATTCTTTTGAGAAACAACTTAAAAATTCTAGCATACTCGTCTATCACGAACACTTTTTTCGATTAATTAAAAACTACATACGTACCATTATGAGAACGTGCCGTTTGAAGTGCCTGAGGTATGGGTGTGGACAACATTAGGAGAAATCTTAGAACTTGTCTCTGGACAAGATTTTCCTCCTGAAAAATATAATGCCAATATTGCAGGCATACCTTATATTATTGGGGCAAGCAATATTGAAAACGAGCAACTTATTATAAACCGCTGGACAGAATCCCCTTCTGTTTATTCTTATTTAAACGATTTGCTTGTAGTATGTAAAGGTGCTGGTGTAGGAAAAATGGCAATTAATAATATTGGTGTAGCTCATATAGCTCGTCAGATACAGGCTGTAAGGGGATATACAAATTATACCGATATTAAATATATAAAAGCTGTTGTAAAGAATAACATAGAGAATATAATATCCAAAGCTAATGGTCTGATACCAGGACTAAAACGAGAGTTATTGCTTTCTTTGCAGCTACCACTTCCACCTATTTCTGAACAACGTCGCATAGTTTGTGAGATTGAGCGTTGGTTCTTCCTTATTGACCAAATAGAGCAAGGCAAAGCTGACTTGCAGACCGTCATCAAGCAAGCCAAAAGCAAAATCCTTGATCTTGCCATTCACGGCAAACTCGTACCCCAAAATCCGAATGATGAGCCTGCCATCGAACTCTTGAAACGTATAAATCCTGACTTCACACCTTGTGATAACAGACATAGTGGGAAGTTGCCTTATGAAATACCTAAGACATGGGTATGGTGTAGCCATAATTCTATCTTAGATATATCTGGAGGATCACAACCTGCAAAGAGTTATTTTGAAACTATACTTAAACCAAATTACATTAGACTTTATCAGATTAGAGATTATGGAGAGTCTCCTGTACCTGTTTATATCCCAATTAATCTTGCTTCAAAACAAACCAAAAAAGGAGATATATTATTAGCACGTTATGGTGGTTCTTTAGGAAAAGTGTTTTATGCTGAACAAGGGGCTTATAATGTGGCAATGGCAAAAGTTATCTTTAAATTTGAAAATCTCATATACAAGGAGTTTGCATACTATTATTATTTATCTGACCTATATCAAGGAAAACTAAAAGAAATTTCAAGGACGGCCCAAACAGGATTTAATATTACAGACTTTAATGATATGTATTTTCCACTCCCCCCTATCAACGAGCAACAACGCATCGTTCAAAAGATGGAAGAACTTTTTTCATCCCTTGATGATATTCAAAAAAACTTAGAAGTGTAATTAATTACACTTCTAAGAATAGATAAAATTTACCAATTTACTACTTTGTCCACAATTTTTTGCTGTTCACTGGCTGTTCGACGAAGATAGA
>ERZ791607.1654-NODE-1654-length-14754-cov-2.303830_pt1 | contig 14754 bp, 10 predicted proteins | sample MGYA00509964_ERZ791607 | MGnify/ENA primary metagenome ERZ791607 (study PRJEB30046, sample SAMN00791907) | human gut metagenome | study: EMG produced TPA metagenomics assembly of the A metagenome-wide association study of gut microbiota in type 2...
TTACCGATTATATTTTTATGGCTGAACTGTTACCGTTTGATAATAAATTTTTTGTGATTTCTTGTATTTTTATATTTGCTTTGGTAAAATATATTAAATAAAGTAAATTCCGTATGTCAAATTCGGAAATGACCTAAGAGGAGGACTACAGATGGATTTTTATAAACGAGCAGTTGAACTTAAAGATGAGACTATAAAAAACAGGCGTTATATACACGAACATGCTGAGACGGGTCTTGATATACCTGTGACAAAGACATTTGTTATAGAGAAACTTAAAGAATATGGCATAGAGCCCAAAGAGTGTGGATATGGTATTACTGCAGTTTTAGGAAAAGGCGGAGGAAAAGTGCTTTTACTTCGTGCTGATATGGATGCACTTCCGATGCCGGAGCAAAGTGGTGAGGAATTTGCCTGCCCTACCGGAAAAGCAGCACACACCTGCGGTCATGATTTTCACGCAGCAATGCTTCTTACGGCGGCAAAGATGTTAAAGGAAAACGAAGATATACTTGAGGGAACGGTCAAGTTTATGTTTCAGCCGGCGGAGGAGACATTTGAGGGAAGTAAAAATATGATAGAAAATGGCATACTTGAAGCACCGAAGCCTGATGCAGCACTTGCATACCATGTTTCTCCGGGAAAGATGCCCGTCGGAATATTTATGTATAACTCAAAAGACACAATGATGTATTCGGTAGATGGATTTAAAATAATCATAAAGGGAAAAGGTTCTCATGGTGCATATCCTCATGTTGGAGTCGATCCGATAAACATTGGTGTCCATGTTCATCTTGCTTTGCAAGAACTTATCGCCAGAGAGAGTGATCCTTCAAAAGCCTGTGTTCTTACGATAGGTCAGTTTAAAGCGGGAACGGCAGCAAACATCATACCGGAGGAGGCCATTTTGCAGGGGACTATCCGCACAAATGACAATGCCGCAAGAGAAAAGCTTGTCAGAAGAATGAAAGAAGTTGCACAAAAGACTGCTGAGGTTTACAACGGTTCAGCAGAGATAGAAATGATCTCGGAGGTACCGCCGCTTATATGTGACACTGATATGACAAACGAGATAGTTGGTTTTATGAAAGAACTTGATATACCGGGACTTACACCGTATCCTGATGTATCGGCAAGTGCTTCGGAGGATTTTGCGGTCATAGCTGAGAAAATACCAAGTACATTTATGTATTTGTCAGCAGGTTACATGGACGAGCGTGGAGAGTTTCCGGCACATCATCCAAAGGCAAGATTTAATGAGGATGTATGTCCTATAGGAAGTGCGTGCCTTGCACACTGTGCTGTGGAGTGGCTTAAAAAACATAAATAAAAATAGTGATTTGAGATATCAGTTGTGGCAGAATGTTTTTTGTATATGCCATCATACAGATACTTAATTAGTGTGATAAGCGTATATAGAGTGGATGATAATATTCTAACAATCAGAAGTACGGGGAGAAAAATATGGCAGACACACAGAATATACAGGTGGCGATACCGCTTCCAGAAAAAAAGAGGAAATTTGTTCAAGCAGGATGTATATGCATGATGCTTTCTGTAGCAATGTACGGACTTGTTTTTGCAACTTTGACATCACCGATATTGGAGAGCGTAAATGCTATGGGATATGTCGGACTGTTTTCGATATTTTCAGCACTTGGTCTTTCAATAATGACACCGATAGGCGGAAAACTGGGAGACTTAATAGGGCGAAGAAATATAGTTGTTATACCGGGAATCATTTGTGCTGTATGTGGCATAGCATTTGCATTTGTCCGTTCACTTGTTCCACTTATGATATTAAGATTTCTGATAAGTCTTGCACAGGGAGCATTTACTGCTGCACCGTACATTATAACCGGATTGATAAATGAAAGAAAAAAGGTTCCAAAGGCAATGGGGATGCTTGCAACATCGATTGCGGTAGGAGGATTTGGTGGCAGTATTTTAGCTGGTGTGCTTACTGATATGGGTATGCTTAAAGCAGCAATAATAATGCCTGCCATACCTCTTATAGTAGGAGTTATGCTTATAGGCTTTAATCTTCCAAATCAGAAAAATGAAGGAAGTGTATCACTTGATATATCGGGTATCATAACGCTGGTGATAGCATTGTGCGGTATATTACTTCCGCTTAACTTTGGTTCATCAATGGGATTTGCACATCCTGCAATTATAACAGGTTTTGTTATCGGTGTTATAGCATTGATATTGTTTGTGAAAATTGAAAATAAAACAAATGAGCCGCTTATTCCAATGTATTTGTTTAAAAATAAGAAATATACAGTTCTACTTGTGATAGGATTTATATGTTATTTTTACCAGAATGCGATGAATGTTTATGCACCTGTTGGAGCATTGCAAGTTATGAAAGCATCTGCAAGTCTTACAGGTGCATTGCAAATGCCAAGAACAATTCTTACTATTATACTTCCTACAATAGCGGGAGTCTGGGTTGGAAAAAAGACAGCAAATGCGTGGAAAGCTATGGTTGTTGGAACAGTATTTGTAGCAATACCTATGTTTATGATGGCATTTACGACACCATCTACATCAATAATATTATATTTTGCAGCACTTACAATAACAGGTATTGCTGAGAGTTTCAGAGCCGTTTCAATTACTCCATCGGCACAGTCTGCATTAGAGCCGCATGACATGGGAGTTGGCACATCGCTTGTGAATTTTGCTAATTCACTTGCACAGACTATTTCTGCAGCAGTTTTTGCTGTTGCATATAATGCCTGCACAGCATCAGATCCGACAAATACGACATTGATAAAAAATGGTGTAAATGCGGTATTTTTGGTAGCGGCAGTAGTGACGGTAGCAGGATTTATTCTTGTTGTAACGGTGATAAGACCACTTATGGATGAGAAATAAATACAATATACATTAAGAAAATTGACAATGTTAAACTAGTAAATTGTATTTTTGCGGTCAGAGTGTTTTAAAGCCTGTTGACCGCAAAAAGTATATATAGGGAGAAAAAGTATGTCCGATGATAAAAAAGATATTTGTGAAAATATGCATATTATGGATTATGGTGATATAGAAGATACCTTATATAATGCCGGAATTGGTATATGGTCGATAGAACTGCACGATGACAGTGAGCCATGTATGTATGCGGACAAAACCATGAATATGCTTTTAGATATAAAAATTGAAGATACACCTCAGTATAGGTATCAGGAATGGAGCAGCCGGATTGACAGTGATTATCTGGAGCAGGTGATGAAGTCTGTTGATAGTATGGTCAAAAATGGCAAATCAGAATGTACATATGCGTGGCATCATCCTAAATTAGGGAAGAGATATGTACGATGCGGTGGTGTCTGTGACAAAAATTTTAAAAATGGCATAAAACTAAAAGGTTATCATCAGGATGTAACGGATATACAGTTAAAAGAGGAAAAACATAAGAGGGTACTTAGTGAGCAATATGCGGTTATTGACGCTTTTAGCAGTATTTACAGTGTTGTTTGGGCATATGATATAAAGAAAAATACTGTCAGAGTCATAAATCAGGATGCTGCACTGTTTACACCGGCAGACGAAGCCGGGTATGATGCGAAAAAGACAATAGAAATAGTAATAGACAGGTGTGTAGCAAAAGAATATCAGGATATAATGAGGAAGTTTTATAATCTTGACAGGATTGCTCTGCAGCTCGAAAAAGAAAAAAGTATATCAGAGGAGTTTGTTGACACAATACTTGGATGGTGCAGGATAACGGCACTTCCGATAAACAGGGATAATTCCGGAAAAGTTGAACAGATCATCGTAGGTATTCAGAAGATAGATGAGGAAAAGAGAAAAGAACTTGAGTCACAGACATTACTTGCAAAGGCATATGAGGAAGCAAAAAGGGCAAATGTTGCAAAAACGGAATTTCTTGCAAGAATGTCACATGATATAAGAACTCCTATGAACGGTATTCTTGGAATGGCGAAAATAGCTGGAAAGTGCATTGATAATAAAGAAAAGATATTATATGCACTTGAAAAGATAAATGATTCGGGGAAACAGCTTGAAGCACTTATAAATGATGTGCTCGACATGAGCAGGCTTGAAAGTGGGAAGACTGAACTTACAAGAGAAAGGTTTGATATATGCAGCCTTATGACAAATTGTTTTGAGTCTCTATCCACGATGGCAGTGGAAAATGATGTTGTGATGGTTGGAGTGCATTTCAATGTGAAGCACAAAAAAGTGGTAGGGAGTCCGTTGCATATTCAAAGAATATTACTTAATATTTTGTCAAATTCAGTTAAGTATAATAAAAAGAATGGAACAACGGAATTGTGGCTTGATGAAGTATTTATGAATAAAGAAAAATCCATGTATTGCTTTACGGTAAAAGATACCGGAGTAGGTATGAGCGAGGACTACATAAAGCATATCTTTGAACCTTTTTCAAGAGAACATACGGATGCGGGAACGGATTATCATGGAACTGGTCTTGGAATGGCAATTACTAAAGAACTTGTTGAACTGATGGATGGAATTATAGAGGTAGAAAGTACACTCGGTCAGGGTTCTGCATTTAAATTCCAGATACCATTTAAGGTTTGCGAGGATGAAATGCCGGTATTTAGACAAAGAAGTGTTCCTAAAGACATAACCGGTGTAAATATTTTGCTCGTTGAGGATAATGAACTTAATATGGAAATAGCCAAATTTCTGCTTGACGATGCAAAAGCAATCGTTACTACGGCATATAATGGTTTTGAAGCTGTAGAGAAGATTAAAAAATCCTGTGAAGACGGAGTGGATAGCAGATATGATGTTATCCTTATGGATATAATGATGCCTGAGATGAATGGTCTTGAAGCATCAATGGCAATCAGAGAAATGGGCATGGATTATACAGACAATATACCTATAATTGCCATGACGGCAAACGCTTTTACGGAAGATGTAAAAAAATGTTTCGAGGCAAAGATGAGTGATCATATAAGTAAGCCTATAGATATTGATAAGGTGACAAATGCCATATACAGGCTGGTTCATAAATCAGATGGCATATAAATTTATGAGTTAATAAGAAGAAAAATTAAAGCGGATAAAATAACTTAAATTACTTGACATTTAAGTAATTATATGAGAAAATTTAAGTAAATTTAAATAGTGAAATATGTCAATGCAATATTTTGCGGAAATGGGGAAGAAATGGACTTTAAAAAAGAATATGAAAAATGGTGTACTGATGAATATTTTGACGATGAGACAAAGAAAGAACTTCTTGCGATAAGGGATGATGAGGAAGAGATAAAGGACAGATTTTATCGCAGGCTTGAGTTTGGAACGGGCGGACTCAGAGGAGTAATCGGTGCAGGAACAAACAGAATGAACATATACACGGTAAGACAGGCTACACAGGGTCTTGCCAACTACATAATAAGTCAGGACGGACAGGAAAAAGGTGTTGCCATCGCTTTTGATTCAAGGATAATGTCCCCTGAATTTGCAAAAGAAGCTGCATCCTGCCTTAGTGCAAATGGGATAAAGGTATATTTATTTGAGTCGTTAAGACCAACACCTGAACTTTCGTTTTCAGTAAGGAAATTGGGCTGCATAGCAGGAATTGTAATAACGGCAAGCCACAATCCGAGAGAGTACAACGGATATAAAGTATATTGGGAGGACGGTGCACAGATAACTCCGCCACATGATAAAAATATACTTGCAGAGGTTGCGAAGGTCAATGACTATGAGCAGATGAAAACGATGGATTATGATAAAGCTGTAACTGATGGTTTCATCAAAGTTATCGGAAAAGAGATTGACGATGCCTATATCGCTGAACTTAAAAAACAGAATATCCATCCGGAAGCTATTACAAAGGTTGCAAAGGACATAAAGATAGTTTATACACCACTTCATGGAACAGGAAATATTCCTGTACGAAGAGTGCTTGCAGAACTTGGCTTTGAAAATGTCTATGTTGTAGAAAAACAGGAAAAGCCTGACGGGAATTTTCCAACTGTTGCTTATCCGAATCCTGAGGACAGCAAGGCTTGGACGCTCGCACTTGAACTTGCAAAAGAAAAAGATGCAGACATTGTTCTTGCGACAGACCCTGATGCAGACAGACTTGGCGTTTATGCTAAGGACGAAAAGACAGGCGAATATGTAAGCTTTACGGGAAATATGTCCGGCTCGCTTATTGCGGAGTATATCTTAAGGGAAAAGAAAGAAAAAGGAGAACTCCCTGAAAATGCTGCCATAGTTGAGACTATCGTTACAACAGATATGCTTAAGGCAGTCGCTGAGAAATACGGTGTAAAGCTTATGGAAGTGCTTACGGGATTTAAGTTTATCGGCGAGCAGATAAAACTTTTCGAGCAGAATAATTCATACGAGTACATATTCGGAATGGAAGAAAGCTACGGTTGTCTTGCAGGAACATATGCAAGGGATAAGGATGCCTGTGTTGCTGTTATGATGCTTTGTGAAGTTGCAGCATATTACAAACTTAAAGGTATGACACTCTGTGATGCAATGCAGGATATGTATAAGGAATATGGTTATTATAAAGAGGGACTTTTTACTATCACCAAGAAAGGCATAGACGGAGCGGAACAGATTGAGAACATGATGCGTGAAAAGAGAGAAAATCCGGCAACGGTTATGGGTGGATTTAAGGTGCTCAAAATGCGTGACTACCAGAGTGACGAAGTTAAGGATATGGTTACGGGTGAGACAGGCACGACCGGACTTCCAAAATCAAATGTATTGTATTATGAACTTGAAAACAACGCATGGTGCTGTGTTCGTCCGTCAGGAACAGAGCCTAAGATTAAATTCTACTACGGTGTAAAGGGTGAGAGTCTCGAAGATGCCGAGAAAAAACTTGAAGGCATAAAAGAAGATTTGATATAGACTAAGTTGAAAGAAAAATCGTTTTTTTGACTGAAGATAAGAGAAAAAAACTCAGAGAAAAGACATTTTTAGCTGAAAATAAATTTATATAGAATGGAGAATGTTATGATAGTTTTTGACGGAAAAGAAAATATATTTAAGATTGATACTGAAAATAACAGTTATGTGATGGGTATAATTGATGAAAAATACCTTGTACATATCTATTATGGAAAGAAACTTTCGGGCACGCATCTTGCGTATCTGCTCGATATGGATCAGGAGTATCTCAACGATATTCATATAAATTATGGAGAAAAATCATCATTCCTTGACAGACTTCCTATGGAATATCCGACGGCGGGCATGGGAGATTTCAGGCAGAGCTGCATAGAAGCTGCTGACACTATCGGAAAGACAGGTGTTGAACTTTTCTATGACTCATATAAGATAATTGTCGGAAAGCCAGCACTTGATGGACTTCCGGCAACATTTGGCGATGGTGCACAGACGCTTTGCATCACATTGAAAGACGATGTGTTAAAGCTTGAGGTGGAACTAAGATATTCTGTCTTTGAGGGCAACGATGCGGTGATTAGAAGTGCTGTTATAACAAATTATGGTGATAAGCCGTTATATATCGAAAAAGTATTATCTGCGTGTCTTGAACTTGGATATGAGCCGCATGACTACATAACGCTTCACGGTTCATGGGCAAGGGAGAGGAGGATAGACAGACAGAGGGTCGGATTTGGCTGTCACAGTGTTGAATCATCACGCGGTATATCAAGCCATCAGGAGCATCCTTTTATGGCTGTTGTATCAGAGGGGGCAACGCAGGAAACAGGTGATGTATATGCAATGAACTTTGTGTATTCAGGAAACTTTGTGTCATTTGTGGAAAAGGCACAATTTGGAACGCAGCGTTTTGGAATGGGTATAAATCCAAACGGATTCTGCTGGAAACTTGAAGCAGGTGAAAGTTTTGCCGCACCTGAGGTTGTTACCGTCTATTCAGATGCAGGTCTTGACAAGATGACATCGACATTCCATGACCTATATAGAGAACACCTTATCAGAAAGTCATGGGTCTACAGTGAAAGACCTGTACTTATAAATAACTGGGAGGGAACATATTTCGATTTTGATGAAAAGAAGATATTCGACATAGCAAAAGAAGCATCAAAGCACGGAATAGAAATGCTTGTTCTGGATGACGGCTGGTTTGGAAAACGTGATGATGATAACAGCGGACTGGGTGACTGGTTTGTGAATGAGAAGAAACTTGGTGGCACACTTGGAAATCTGATTAAGAGGATTAATGATCTGGGTGTGAAGTTTGGTATCTGGAAACGAAGATAAGTTAAAAGGCGGTTTAAGGAAACTTGTCAACAATATAAATTCACTTGGTATGAAATTTGGAATATGGTTTGAGCCTGAAATGATTTCTCCTGAGTCAGAACTTTACAAAAAACATCCTGACTGGGCTGTGCATATCGAGGGCAGAGAGCCGGGGCAGGTCAGAAACCAGCTTATACTTGACCTCAGTAACAGAGAAGTTGTTGAATATGTATATGAGTCTGTTGCCAGGATTTTGCGTTCAGCGAATATTGAGTATGTAAAATGGGATATGAACCGTCCGTTTACTGATGTTGGAAGTAATGTACTTGACGCTGACAGACAGGGCGAGATAATGCATAGGCACACACTTGCGGTATATGAGCTTCAGGGAAGACTCTTAAAAGAATTTCCATATCTTCTTCTCGAAAACTGTTCAAGCGGTGGAGCGAGATTTGATCCGGGAATGTTGTATTTCAGTCCTCAGATATGGTGCTCGGATGATACCGATGCGATAGAGAGACTTGCCATTCAGGAGAGCACGGCACTTATGTATCCGCTTTCAGTTATAGGTGCTCATGTGTCGGACTGCCCTAATCATACAGTCGGCAGGGTCACACCGTTTGAGACTAGAGGTGTTATTGCGATGGCGGGAACTTTTGGCTATGAGCTTGATGTGACAAAGATACCTGAAGAGGACAGGAATATGATAGCTTCACAGGTAGAGACTTACAAAAAGTATTGTCCGCTTATACAGACGGGAGATTATTACCGTATAGCATCATACCAGAGCAACCATTATTTTGATTGCTATGAGATAGTTTCAAAGGATAAAAGTGAAGCGATAGTTGTGTTTGTTCAGGTGCTCGCACAGCCAAATATGCACAGCAGATGTGTGAAACTTAAAGGACTTGATTTTTCGGCAAAATATGAGACAGATGGAAAGGTCTATGACGCAGATGCACTTATGAATGGTGGATTTATCATAAAAAGACCGTGGGGAGATTTTAAGGCAGAGATAATCCATTTGCAAAAATGCAGAGACTAATAATCATTACCATTCACTCGCAGGCATGACACCAACTGTCATGCCATGTGCAGTGATTGAAATGTGCTAGATTGACAATTTGCTTAAATTATGGTATTTTTTAAGTTAAAGTTAATATGGTCATGTGCTTACAGAGGAGGCATGAAGAATGGCGGCAGATATAAAAGAAGTTTTGAAACCTGACAATAAAGTTGCCCGTATTCTCACAAGGGTATGTGACATGGCAGTCTTAAACATAGTCTGGCTGCTCACGAGCGTTTTTCTTGTGACGATAGGTCCGTCAACCGTTGCCCTATACATCGTTATCGAAAAGATGCGTTCCAATACGGAACAAGGCATAGTAAGAACTTATTTTAATGCTTTTAAAGCAGAATTTAAGAACGGTATGTTTTTATCGCTTACATTCTGGCTGTTTTTTGGAGTATTGTTTTTGGATATGTATCTTTTACATAAAGCACCAGGAAGCTTTAATTCCGTGATGTACGGCGGATGCATTACGCTCCTTGTATTTGGAGTTGCAATGTTTGTGTATGTGTTTGAACTTGCAGCCATATTTGAAAACACGATAAAGGGATATTTTTTGGCAGCATTTAAACTTGTGGTATGTAATCTTCCTTTAAGTGTATTGGTTATATGTGTAAATGTCTGCATACCGTTGTTGTTTTTCTTTTTGCCAGGTGTCATATCAAAATTTGCGGCATTGATACTGATATTTGGAGGCTCGTCTGTTGCTTATGTATCATCATATTTGCTCGGAGGCGTTATGGAAGGACTTAAGGCAAAATCTTAGTTGCCGGTCGCATCATTTATGGTGTGGACAGGAAAAATCATAGCAATTGGAGGAAAAAGAAATGGCAAAGGCAGTAAAGTTATCTGATATTGCTGCAAAAATCGGTGTCAGTACGGTTACGGTCTCAAAGGCTTTATCCGGTCAGAAAGGTATGAGTGATGAATTAAGAGACAGGATAGTTGCACTTGCTGATGAGATGGGATATGTCAAGAGAGTGCAGAACAAAGAAAAAGAGGCAGGAAAAAGTTACAATCTCGGTGTTATCGTTGCCGAGCGATATATAGTGGAAAAACAGTCATTTTATTGGAACATATATCAGGAAATATCGCAGCGTGCCATTAAAAAAAAGTGCTTTGCGATGATAGAGATAGTTGAATATTCACAGGAAAATGACTGTATCATGCCGATGCTGCTATCTGAAAATAAAGTTGATGGGATAATCGTTATGGGTGCTTTTGGAAAGAAATATATGAATGCCGTTAAGGGGTGGACAAAGAATTTTCCGGTTCTTTATTTTGATACGACTGACGGTGATGAAGCTGGGGATTATGTTGTCAGCAATAACCTTTACGGAGGATATAATATGACAAATTATCTTCTTGACAGGGGACATAAAAATATAGGTTTTGTGGGAACAAGGCTTATGACACCGAGTATTGATGATCGATTTTTCGGTTATCTCAAGGCACTTATGGAAAGAGGGATTAAGTACCGTGCGGATTGGATCATTGACGATAGAGATAATATTTATGGCAAGATGAATTATGATAGGCAGTTTATTCTGCCAAAAGAAATTCCAACGGCATTTTTTTGCAACTGTGATAAAGCGGCGAGTCTTATTATAAGAAAACTTGAAGAAGCCGGTTATTCAGTTCCAGGCGATGTTTCGGTTGTTGGTTTTGATAATTTTGAGTACGACCAGGAGGCTGATATAGGCATCACGACATATGAGATAAACATAGGAGAGATGGCAAAAAGGGCTGTTCATATAATGCTCCACAAAATGCAGAATGCATTGTATTCAGCGGGAGTTTTCTCGATACAGGGTAAGATAATAGAGCGTGAGAGCGTTAAGAAAATAGGAAAGAGCATTCCTTATGCCAAGTGATTTGAGCTGTTGTGAATATACGAAATACAGGTATAGTGATTAAGCTTTTGCGACTTAATTATTACGGGCAATAAAAATTGTATTATTCATTTTTTAAGAAAGTGGGTGCACCTTTGCGGAATGAAAGTCGGCAAAAGCATCTATATCGCAGTCATTACTTTCGTTTAGAAATCAGCTTAATTCAGGGGGATTTACTTACGGGTGTTAAACTTGAGCAGGGAGGAACAATCAGGATAGAAAAAAGTTTGATGATGATATAGTGTATCTTCCGGGGGAAATAACAAGAGCAGGCAAAAATACAAAAATAATTCTTCTGGGAGATCCTGACCAGATAGATAAACCGTTTCTTGATGAGAGGACAAATGTGTTAAGTTATGCGGCAAAGCATATGCAGGGAAGTCCGCTTTGCTGGCAGATATCAATGTCTGCAGATGAATGTGTGAGGTCAGAACTTGCTCAGGATGCGATAATGAGATTGTAATTTTTGATAAGAGGTTAATTGATGCAGGGACAGATGAGTTTTTATCTGTTCCTGCTATTTGTTTGAAAAATAAAAGGTGATGCATATTTTTACAGAATTAATGTTTTAGCATAAATTAATCGGAAATTGCGTCAAATAAAATCTTTAAGGATTCATTCCTATGGAATATTGGAACTTTTATGAATTTGACAAAATATTTTTTGTAAGTTAGTATAGGGGTATTATTTATGTCAGCGGTGGTAACTGACTTTAATTTAAGGTTGGCGGCTCTGGTGATGGTTGAGTGCAATATAATTTTTTTTGTGACTCTCTGATTACGGGAGGTTGTTGGAAATGGGGATGTTATGTTTTTGTTTAGAGATTTTTTTGGATTTGGAAAAAGAATTAAATGTATTATAGTAATAGTATTGATTTGCATTCTTGTATTGGGTGGGATTTTGTTGAAAGTTCATTTTGCAAAGAAAGCAGAACCAAAAGTTTCCTATTCTAATGTATATTCTGAAAAGGTGAAAGGTATTAGTGAACTTGCAGTGCTCAGTACGACATATAGTGGTATTACTGAGGTGAGGAATAAGTGGTTTATAGATGTCCTTGATGAGGTTGCACTAATGGAGTATAAGGCTGAGGTGAAAGTCGGGGTTGACCTTTCTAAAGCGAAAGTTAAGGTTGATGATGATAAAAGGACGATAGATATTAAACTTCCGGCAGCAGATACGGTTGATATAAACATATTAAAAAGTAGCATTAAATGGGATGAGGTTTCGTGGAATAAATTAGAGGGAAAGCAGTTTGTCATGCAGGGACTTAAACAGGCAGAAAGTGAATGTAGGGAAAAAACTGATAAGACAGATATGGTAAAAAAAGCTAATATGAGAGCTAAAAAGCTTGTTGAGGATATGTTTGAGGGGGCAAAAAAATGTAGAAAACCATATAAAGTAAGTGTATCTGTTGACGGTGACGAGTATATAAATATAAATGTAAATGTAAATGTTTCAGATGGTGGGCAGGAATGACGCATTGTGAAGAGTGACTTTTTGAGGTAGTGTTTAGATTTGTTAAAACTGTATTATCAGGAATGACAAATGCAAAAGAATAGTATATAGATGGGATTTGGTGAGTTATGGAATCTGTAAAGAAAATTATGGATAGGTTAAAAAAAGCTGTTCATGATAAAAAAGAAAGAAATATGAATAAAGAAGTAGAGAATGAATTGAAAAAGTCAAGGGTAGGTTTTGTTCATTTCGTAGATATATCCAAGTTGACCAATAAGCAGAATAGAGGTTTGCCATGTGCTATATTAATAGGAATCGCAATAAATCCGAAGTTTGTAAAAGATGTATTTAATAATCCTGATTATAAACCTGTTCTTGAAGATGAGTATGTAAAAACTGAAAATAGAGTGGGAGAAGTAACAGACGAGTTAGCTGAATTTCTTGTCAGCAAAGGGTATAAAGCTCTTTCACAATCTGATGCGGGACTTTTGGCAGAAGGTGTGTTTAATTTTGAAACGAAGGAGTCGGTTTTACCTCACAAAACAGTAGCGCAACTTAGTGGATTAGGATGGATTGGGAAAAACAATCTGTTTATTACTCCTGAATATGGTGCAGCGCAATGTCTTGGTACTGTTTTAACTGATGCACCGTTAGAAACTGTACCGTATGCCCCTATTTCCCCGAAGTGTGGTAATTGTAACATTTGTAGGGATATATGCGAAAGAAAAGTATTGAAAGGGACCACCTGGAATACAGCAATCTCAAGAGATGATATAATTGATGTATATGGATGCAGTACCTGTTTGAAATGTCTTGTGCATTGTCCTTGGACGCAGAAATACGTAAACTTTAAAAGCAGGTTTTTACAGCCATAGAAGAACTAGCCTGACTATTTCATTTATAGATTAAAATAACAGGTATAGATTAAAATAACAGGCTGAAAAGAGGCTGACTAAAAAGTCGGTTCTATCTCTATTCTCCTCCTTCGGGAAGGAGGGGAATTGGAGATACTACTGACTTTTTAGTCAGGCCCGAACTATATTGCCTTATCTTGAACTGAAAGTAGATTTAAATAATAACTTTAGTGTGTCTTGAAAGATAAATAATCTACCGGAATCAGCCGGACCTCGCTATTTAATCCCGAAGGCATGGGAGCCCAGTGACCATAGTTGGCCGGACGATAATTCAGATCGACAATATTGATTTCTTTAAATTTGCGCCACTGCACTCCCTGCCTGTCCAGTTCGGCTATCCGGTTGGCAGGGAGGTTAGTGACTTCTATCTCGATGTGGTTTTTTCCTGATTTCAGCAGATGACCTACTCGTAGCTGATAAGGTACTGCCCATGCGCAGCCCGCTTCCTGACCGTTGATCCGGACACGGGCACTTTCGCGTACGTCTCCCAAGTCGAGTACCCAGTCATCGGCTTGCAGAGCGGGCAATTCGATATCCAATGAATAAACACCGCTGCCCATGTTAATCTTGGCTGCCGGATGGTCGATGCCTGTCCATGAGCAAGGGCGGTCGATATTGAACGTACCCTTTATCTCCGGTTCGCTTTCGGCGAAGTGTAGTTTCCAGCCATGATCCAGGCTGAGGCTGAACGGTTGTTCCTGAATATAGTTCCAGGGCCGGGCAGCTTGCAGCGGCTGTTGATAAGTCTGCAAAATCACCGATTCACCGGATTTCAGTTGGAGGTAGACTTGTGTCTGTTCTCCGGTTTGACGTACCTTTGCTTCTCCGCATTCTCCGGTCATGGGATTGAAGAGGGCAGCAGCTTCGGCTTTGGTTCCCAGTGTCACCCAATCATTCACTCCTTTATCTTGGAGAGAAGAGATAAAGTAATGGTGTCCGCTATCGTTCACCCTGCGGATGGCTTGCAGTCCGAACTTGGTTTTCATTTCTTCCTGAGGAATATTACAACTTGCTAAAGTACGCGCATAATCCGTACCTGTAATAATCTTGCCTTTGCCTACCGGAGTAACCGTTGTTTCGGAGAATGAAACGGAAGGTAACTTTTGCAGCGTCTGCTGATAAGTCTTGCGCTTCTGTTCCAGTTGACCGTATCCCGGTACGTCCGTCGGATAGTTTTCGAGGAATACGATAGTGGCTCCCTGTTGTGCCAGTTTCA
>ERZ791607.1658-NODE-1658-length-14723-cov-4.421189_pt1 | contig 14723 bp, 18 predicted proteins | sample MGYA00509964_ERZ791607 | MGnify/ENA primary metagenome ERZ791607 (study PRJEB30046, sample SAMN00791907) | human gut metagenome | study: EMG produced TPA metagenomics assembly of the A metagenome-wide association study of gut microbiota in type 2...
GCAGGGTTACATACACAAATCTTCTCACAAGCGGCAGGCTCAATTCCTACCTTGCCGACATCGACAGACAGGCACAGGAACGCTTTGAAACGCTCACAGAGCAGATGAAACAGGCACAAGGTATCACAGAGCAGCTAAAGTCGGAAAACGCTTTAGAATGGACGGGGAGAATGAATAACATACGGGCGTGTGCAAGGGAGATTGTGGAGAGGGAAATCATTTATACATAAGACAAAGCAGCAGAGAAAATCTCTGCTGCTTCTATCTTTTGGTAAGTGATTAAGGGACGAACAAAGTGGCAAATAAAAAATTATGGGAAGTCAATATAGGAAAACAGTTATTCAAAAAGATTTTGTTAATTTATTGACATTCCCTTGACTTCTACTACTGAACTGATTATAATATTTATATGGGAATGAAGTTCTCCCTCGGCGTTGCCGAAACCGCTTTATAAAGCTAATGACTTCTGCATTTATGCAGAAGTTTTTGTATTTAAAGCCGATAATTTCTGCGTAAGTGCAGGAATTGTCGGCTTTTTTGTGTGAAAGGAGCAGTTTTATGGGATAAGATTAGAAGCCTTATGTTTTTAAGAATAAATTATATTTTTTTATTTTTCCTTATAAGAAAAATGATTGCCGTATTGTTACGATAAATGATTTGGGGCAAGAGTTGTTTGAAAGCGTGCTACGGTAGTCATTAACAATCAATGTAGAAAACACAAATAAGTAAGAAATTGTGATTACTTTATTTATAGGAGGATTTTTATGTTAACATCACTTGCCTTTATTTTTTTGATTGGGCTATCTATGGCCGCAATCTGTCAGAAATTAAAGTTGCCACGCATAATTGGTATGCTGATTACAGGCATTGTTTTAGGACCGTATGTATTGAATTTATTAGATCCATCTATTCTGTCTATATCGTCTGAATTACGACAAATGGCACTCATTATTATTCTTTTGAAAGCAGGACTTTCTCTCAACCTCTCGGACTTAAAAAAAGTGGGGCGTCCTGCAATTATGATGTCTTGTGTGCCTGCAAGTTTTGAAATTTTAGCCTTTTTCCTTTTTGCACCTTATTTGCTTGAAGTTTCAAGAATTGAGGCTGCTGTTATGGGGGCTGTTCTTGGAGCTGTTTCACCTGCTGTTGTTGTGCCAAGAATGGTACAGTTTATGGATAGTAGATACGGTACGCAAAAAAGTATTCCTCAATTAGTAATGGCTGGTGCTTCTTGCGATGATATTTTTGTCATCGTTCTATTTACTACTTTTGTCAGTATGGCACAGGGCGGTCAAGTTCATATTATGGATTTTGTGAATATCCCGATTTCAATCATACTTGGAATAGCATTAGGGGCTCTTGTTGGATTTTTACTATCTATATTTTTTGAAACAGCATACGCACATAAACATTGTGTCCGAAACAGTATGAAAGTGATTATTGTTCTTGGTATTTCTTTTATGTTGATGGCTATTGAATCTTGGGCAGAAGATTTTGTATCCATTTCGGGATTACTGGCAGTTGTAAGTATGGCTTGTGTGCTTAAACTGAAAAGTATTGCTTTTGTTTCAAAAAGATTATCAGAAAAATTTGGCAAGCTATGGATAGCTGCCGAAGTTATCCTTTTTGTTTTAGTGGGTGCTGCTGTTGATATTCGTTATACAATGGGAGCGGGCTTGTCAGCTATCGCAATGATTTTCCTTGCACTTATATTTAGAGGAATTGGAGTTTCTATTTGCTTAGTTAAAACAAACTTAAATTGGAAAGAACGCCTTTTCTGTGTAATCGCTTATTTGCCAAAAGCAACCGTACAGGCGGCTATTGGTTCAGTACCTTTAGCTATGGGATTGCCCTGCGGTCAGATTGTTTTATCTGTTGCGGTATTGGCAATTCTTATTACTGCCCCACTGGGAGCGATTGGTATGGATTTAACATACAAAAAATTACTAACACGAGAGGAAGTAAATAAAAGTGAAGCAGTTAGAACAGAGTAAAGGAATGATTACACTTAAAGGACAGAGAAGTTGTTATTTTCCAGTCAAAGAAGGGATAAACATAATTTCTATTTATGTTCACTCTGGAAAACTTCGACTTAATCATTGTTCTTATACTCCAGACGGAGGAACATGGCTGAGTTCTCCTTCAGGTGGACGACAGGCTCATTATAATATGGAACAGGGACAGAAGTATCAAATTGCAGTTGATATTAAGAGGTCATTTGAAAAGCTTGATAAGATTAATGTAGTAAATATACAGTTCTTTACTCAGTTGACTTTTGAATATGAGATTACAGCAGTTTAAGAACAGTTGTTTTCAATCGTTCCAAAAGAACAATACTTCATAGTTGAAAGCTAATGAAAAAATATTCGGATAAGCCTACCAAATAAAAAAACGGAGCTTTGGTGGGCTGTTTCTTCACGCCCAGATTAACAGTTCTCCCTCCAGACCCGTTTGAGTTTGGAGGGATTTCTTATGTGCTGGTCAAGTACCACCGCAACGCTGCTTATCAGAAGCAGCAGTTATCTACATACTACCACGGATTAGCGAGGATAATCTGTTAAAAAAATCTTTGCTTCTGCGTGGCACTCTTATACCCTAAGAACAGATGTCAAATATCTACATAATAGAAATAATAATGCCCATATCCGCATTGGTTTGACGACCTTTGCGGATTTTTTTATGTCGCTTTTTGTCAGGATACAGGACAAGCCTGTTTTTGGTGTGGGCTGTCGCTCCCCACCTCACAATCTGGATTTTTCAAAAAAATTCAGATTGGAGGAAAATAAAAATGGCATATAATCACGGACGAGAAGAAAGGAAATGGCGTATCTGGAAAGAAGCCGAAGAAAAGATATTGAGGAACTGCGATGTTCCAGAAAGCACCATTGAAGAACTCCGCATTTATGACAGAGCTGATTTTAATTCAAACAGGCGGTTTTACCGTTACTTAAACGATGTGGCGGAATACCTTGAGGAAATGTCTGACACAACGCCGCCAAAAGAAGTCAATACCGTTACGGATTTATTGAATGAGATTGAAAACGAAAATCTGTATCGGACATTGCTCACAGTGGACAAGCGTACCCTACAAATTGTCCTGCTGAAAATGCAGGGATATTCCACTAAGGAGATTGCTCCGCTTGTCTGCTTAACAACGGGTGCGATTTATGCAAGGTTAGATCACCTGCGGAAAAAGCTGAAACAATTTAAGGCGTAAAGGAGAAAACCACATTTCCTTATGGGCTGTTGGGTGAGAGGGCAAAACCTCTCACCCATTTTTCAGCAGGAGGAAAAAAGAATGTGGTATCGGAGAAGAACATATATACTTTGGGAGGAAGTGACGGAGAACGGAACAAGATACTTTATCAGCTTCAAAGACGGGCAAGGCATATCCTACGAACTGAATGTGTCCTATGATTTTTATATGGCGTTTCGCAGATTGGAGCTTGATAATCGGAAATCAGAAAATTGGGATTGGCGGCACAGAGAATTTTCGGAGATTTATGATGAAACGCTAAACAGACGGGCATTAAGACTTCCCAAAGCTGTTGATGAACTCATTATTGAGGAAGAACAGGCAGAGCTGCTCCGCAAAGCGATAGCTGCCCTGCCAGAAATTCAAAGGCGGCGCTTTTTGCTCTATCACGAATATGATTTGAACTATTATCAGATTGGAGCAATGGAACATTGCACACCGCAGGCGGTACGGCGGTCTGTCATTATTGCAAGAGAAAAGATAAAGGCACAGATGAAAAAATATCTCTGTGCCTGATTGTTAAACTGTACCCTTGTATCTTCGGATATGAGGGTATTTTGTTATATGTTCTCTAATGGAATTTTACAGAAGTCAAGAAACCCGAACACGCATTAAAGCTCTTTATCCGATTTGTCCTTGCCAAAGGCGTTGTGACCTATGGCTTGGAGCTGATGATGGCTCTGTTTCAGATTGTGCAGGGCGTGATTTCCACCATAATGAACGCCGCAGGCTTTGGCTCTGCGTCACAGACGGTATTGCCGCAGGAGATAGTAACCGCCGTTGAGGACTGCGGCTTTTTCGAGAGTATCCCCCTATGGGCGGTTACGCTCATCGGCGGTCTGTTCATTACGGTACTGTCATTCATTATGATTATGTCGGTGTACGGACGGTTTTTCAAGCTCTACCTCTACACCGCCATCGCTCCCGTTCCGCTTTCCTCTTTTGCAGGAGAGCCGAGCCAGAGCGTAGGCAAGAGCTTTATCAAAAGCTATGCCGCCGTATGCCTTGAGGGGGCAATCATCGTCCTTGCGTGTATCATTTTCTCTGTATTTGCAGCTTCCCCGCCAGTGGTCAATCCCGATGCGGCGGCGGTATCAATGGTGTGGAGCTATATCGGAGAGCTTGTATTCAATATGCTTGTCTTGGTCGGTGCGGTCAAAATGGCAGACCGTGTTGTCCGTGAAATGATGGGCTTGTAAAGGAGGCGCAGCCGATTGGAAGTCAAGATAAATAAGGAAATCCGTAACTACACGGAAAGTATGTTTTTTGGACTGTCGCTGCGGCAGTTCATTTTTTCTGTCCTTGCCTGCGGCGTGGCGGCAGGTCTGTTTTTCCTGCTCCGTCCGCACTTCGGGACAGAAACCCTCAGTTGGGTGTGTATTTTAGGCGCTTCGCCCTTTGCGATGATGGGCTTTGTCAAGTACAACGGTATGACCGCCGAGCAGTTTGTCTGGGCGTGGATAAAGTCAGAGTTTTTAATGCCGAAAAAGCTGATGTTCCTGCCCGACAATCTCTACTATGAAGCATTGAAGCCCAATATCGAAGCCCGTGAGAAAGGCTTGCCCGTTGCCCAAAAGAAGCAGAAACGGCAGGCGGCAAAGCCAGAGAAAAAATCCAAAAAGCGTAAGGAGGCAGACTATGATAAAAACGCTTAGAAACCTGTTCAGGCAGGACAAGGAAAAGTTTGTTGTGCCGAAATCGGTGCAGGCAGTCATTCCCATTAAGACTATCTGGGAGGATGGTATTTTCCTTGTCGGTAAGAACAAATACGCAAAGACCTTTAAGTTTGAGGACATCAACTACGCCGTGGCAAGCCGTGAGGACAAGGAAGCGATGTTCCTTGAATACTCGGAGCTGCTTAACGCCCTCGACAGCGGTGCGACCACGAAAATCACGATCAACAACCGCCGTCTGAACAAGGCGGATTTTGAACAGACCATTTTAATCCCAATGGCGGAGGACGGTCTAGATAAGTACCGCAAGGAATACAACAAGATGCTGCTCGACAAGGCAACAGGGGCAAATTCCATTGTGCAGGACAAATATGTGACGGTATCTGTCTGCAAGAAGAACATCGAGGAAGCAAGGAGCTATTTTGCCCGTGTGGGGGCTGACCTTATCGGGCATTTCTCACGGATCGGCTCGAAATGCACCGAGCTTGACGCAGGAGAAAAGCTGCGTATCTTCCACGATTTTTACCGCACAGGTGAAGAAACGGCGTTTTCTTTTGATATGGTACAGAGTATGCGGAAAGGTCACGACTTCAAGGACTATATCTGCCCAGATACTTTTGAGCTTGAAAAGGACTGTTTTAAGATTGGAGGTAGGTACGGGCGTGTGATTTTCCTGCGTGAGTATGCCGCCTATATCAAGGACAGTATGGTAGCCGAACTTTGTGAACTCAACCGTAATATGATGCTGTCCGTTGATGTCGTTCCCGTTCCCACGGATGAAGCCGTGCGTGAGGTGGAAAACCGTCTTTTAGGTGTGGAAACCAACATCACGAACTGGCAGAGAAAGCAAAACCAGAACAACAACTTTTCAGCGGTCATCCCTTACGACCTTGAACAGCAGCGGAAAGAAAGCAAGGAGTTTTTAGATGACCTGACCACTCGTGACCAGAGGATGATGTTTGCGGTGCTGACAATGGTGCATACGGCGGAAACAAAGGAACAGCTTGACAATGATACCGAAGCTCTCCTTACTACGGCAAGAAAGCACCTCTGTCAGTTTGCGGTGCTGAAATATCAGCAGATGGACGCACTCAATACGGCTCTGCCCTTTGGTATCCGCAGGATTGATGCCCTGCGTACCCTTACCACGGAGAGCCTTGCGGTATTTATACCGTTCCGTGTGCAGGAAATCTACCACGAAAACGGCGTGTATTACGGGCAGAATGTCATCTCAAAAAATATGATTATCGCCAACCGCCGCCACCTTTTGAACGGCAACTCCTTTATCCTCGGTGTATCTGGTGCAGGTAAGTCCTTTACGGCAAAAGAGGAAATGACGAACATCATCCTCACAGACCCTAACGCCGATGTGATTATCATAGACCCAGAGCGAGAGTATTCGCCCCTTGTCAAAGCGATGCAGGGCGAGGTCATCCACATCTCTGCCACAAGTGAAAGCCATATCAATGCTATGGATATGAACTCCGATTACGGTGACGGTGCAAACCCTGTCATTTTGAAATCGGAGTTTATTTTATCCCTCTGTTAGCAGCTCATCGGCGGCAGTAGTCTTGGGGCAAAGCAGAAGTCCATCATAGACCGCTGTACGGCGAGTGTGTATCGCTATTATCAGCAGGGCAACTATATGGGAACACCGCCCACCTTGCAGGACTTCCGTGAGGAACTTCTGAAGCAGAACGAGCCAGAAGCGCAGGAAATTGCCCTTGCCATTGAGCTGTTCACGGACGGCTCTCTCAACACCTTTGCCAAGCATACCAATGTGGATACCCACAGTCGCCTTATCTGTTATGACATTCTGGATTTAGGCAAACAGTTACAGCCCATCGGTATGCTCGTTGTCCTTGACAGTATCTTAAACCGCATTACCCAGAACAGGGCAAAAGGTAGGAACACATTTATTTTCATTGATGAGATCTATCTGCTCTTTCAGCACGAATACTCCGCAAACTTCCTCTTTACCCTCTGGAAGCGTGTGCGTAAATACGGTGCGTACTGTACGGGTATTACGCAGAATGTAGACGACCTTTTGCAGAGCCATACGGCAAGGACGATGCTTGCTAACAGCGAATTTATCATTATGCTTAACCAAGCATCTACGGACAGACTTGAGCTTGCCAAGCTCCTTAATATCTCCGACCTTCAGATGAGCTATATCACGAATGTGGGCGCAGGGCAGGGATTACTCAAAGTGGGCAGCTCCCTTGTTCCGTTTGTCAATCAGTTCCCAAGAAACACCGAGCTTTATAAGCTGATGACAACCAAGTTCGGTGAGGTTTAGGAAAGGAGGATTTTCAATGTCTAATATCCGATTTCGCTCTGCGGCTCATCGGGATTTCTTTCTGGAAAATATGATGAAATGTAGGGTAAACGACTGTTATCACAGAGCCTTTTTCTATGTGATGGGTATTGCCGCTGAAACGAGGGCAAACATCAGCCAGATGTTTGACTTTAAGACAGACTGCATTGTGCCAGAGGGTATGCACGGCGGCTGGCAGACAAGCGGCACGGTCAAAGTCTGCCACCTTGCCTTTAACCTCTGGAATAACTATGTGGAGGAGGGACGGGAAAAGAGCTTCACGCCAGAGGATTTATTCTGCTGCGAGTTCGCCCCGTATTTTATGGAGGGTATCAAGGTAAGGTATCCCGAATATTGCAGGGAACTTCCTGCGCCGAAACAGCAGACAGAACATTCAAGATGAGAAAGGACAAAACTATGAAAAAATATGTATCGCAGATTTGTATCGCTGCCGCCGTATGCCTTTTAGGTACGGCGGCTTTTTGCGGCTTTCAGATTTACCACCACAACGCACAGGTGGAGGAACAGACCGAAGCCTTTGAACAGATTGCCGAGGTCGTGGAGAACGCTCCCGAAGAAACCATCCCAGAAGATACGCCCGTGAGTGAGGGCGAGGATGTGCTTGCAAAATATAAGGAACTGTATCTGCAAAATGAGGATATGGTAGGTTGGATTTCCATTGCCGGCACGAAGATCAATTACCCCGTAATGCAGACCCCCAATGAGCCGAACTTCTATTTGAAGCACAATTTTGAAAAGGCGTACAGTGATTTGGGAACGCCGTATATCCAAGAAAACTGCAACATCGCAGAGAGCGACAACCTTGTGATTTACGGTCATCATATCAAGGGCGGCAGGATGTTTGGGGCGTTGGAGGATTACAAATCCAAGAGCTTTTATGAAGAACACAAGACCATTCAGTTTGATACGCTGACCGAGCAGGCGGAATATGAAATCGTGGCGGTATTCAAGACTGTTGCGTACAGCGCAGATGGCTTCCGCTACTATGATTTTGTCAATGCGGAAAAGGAAGAAGCCTTTGACGCTTATATCGGGAAGTGTAAGGAGCTTGCCCTGTATGATACGGGCGTAAGTGCTAAGTACGGCGACAGGCTCATTACCCTCTCCACCTGCGAATACTCCGCCCAGAACGGCAGGCTTGTGGTCGTGGCGAAAAAAGTATCTTGATATGACCGCAAAACTTCTGGGGAAGGAGGTTTTGTATGGCGGATATAAAGACCAGAGATGCGGTCAAGGGTACGATAAAGACCATTGACAAGGCGGCGATTGCTTCGGAGCGTATGAAATCTGCCTATGCCAAGACAAAGGATAAGGCGGAGCAGGGCTATTATGCGGAGGAAAGCTCCGCCACCGAGTATGCTTCCGATAAGATGTCCTATGCGGCTGACCGCATAAAGGACGAGGGCATCCATCAATTTAATAAACAAGGTCAGAAAGGTGTGCAGACCACAAAGGAAAATATCGTCAAGGCAAAGGATAAGATTGCCGATTTTAAGACGAAACGGGCGATGAAAGCTGCCGAGCAGAAGCAGGCGCAGGCAGCTTCTGGGCGCAGCGGATCTGCCGTCCGCCATCGTGGGGCTGACCGTGCCGCTGTTCCCGATACCCCTGCCCAGACCATACGGACAAAAAGGCAGACGGAAAAGACAATAAAACAGTCTGCCCGAAGCACAGGCAAAACGATAAAATCCACCGCCAAAGGTACGGTCAAATCTGCCGAGAAAAGCGTGAAAACAGCTCAGTCCACCGCAAAGGCGGCGATAAAGACGACCGACCATACCGCAAAGGCGGCGCAGAAAACCGCACAGGCTTCGGTCAAGGCAGCCCAGAAAGCGGCGCAGGCGGCAAGAGCTACGGCAAAGGCGACCGCCCAAGCGACAAAGGCTGCGGTTAAAGCAACAATTTCTGCGGTCAAGGCAATCATCGCAAGTACAAAGGCTCTGATTTCTGCCATTATCGCAGGCGGTTGGATTGCCGTTCTGATTATCCTCATTATCGTGCTGCTTGGATGTGCGGTATCCTTATTTGGCGGCGGAGGCAACAGCAACTCCTATACGCCAGTCAGTGCCGAGGTGGAAGCCTATGAGCCATTGATACAGCAATATGCAAGGCAGCACGGCATTCCCGAATATGTGGAGCTGATTAAGGCGGTAATGATGCAGGAATCTGGAGGGCGTGGAAATGACCCGATGCAGGCTTCTGAGTGTGGGTACAATACCCGCTACCCGAATACGCCAAACGGCATTACCGATCCAGAGTATTCCATCAATGTGGGTATCCAGAACTTAGCCGCCTGCTTAAATGAGGCGGAGGTGGAAAACCCGATTGATATGGAGCGCATTAAACTTGCCTTGCAAGGCTACAATTTCGGCAACGGCTATATCTCGTGGGCGAAAACCAACTACGGAGGATATTCCTATGCCAATGCGGTAGAGTTTTCCACCACACAGGCGGAACGCTTAGGGTGGGACAGCTACGGCGATACGCAGTATGTTTCCCACGTCCTGCGGTACTACCCATACGGGCGGGCGTTTACAAGCGGAGGGAATCAAGCCATTGTAGAGGTCGCCTTAACGCAGCTCGGCAATGAGGGCGGTCAGCCCTATTGGTCGTGGTACGGCTTTGACAGCCGTGTGGAATGGTGCGCCTGCTTTGTATCTTGGTGTGCTGACCAGTGTGGTTATCTGGAAAGCGGAATCATACCGAAGTATTCCCTCTGTTCGGACGGTGTGGATTGGTTTAAGGGCAACGGACAATGGCAGGATAAAAACTATGAGCCATCGGCAGGAACGATTATCTTTTTCGATTGGGACGGTGACGGTACAATCGACCATACAGGCATTGTGGAGAAATGCGAAAACGGAACAGTTTATACCGTTGAGGGCAACTCTGGTGACGCATGCCGCCAGAGAAGCTATGCTGTTGGCAGCGGCGTTATCTATGGTTACGGTATCCCTGCCTATTAAGAAAAGGCAAAAGAAAACCAGAGGTTTTATTCCTCTGGCTCTTTTGCCTTACATAATCCGTTTACAGTTGCTTCTATAACGGACAGTTCTCTATCGTCTAATTTGTCGAGCTGTGCGTCTAAGCGTCTGCGGACGGAACTTTTCCTGACTTCTTTGTTTGGGAATATGTATTCGTCAACCGATACCCCGAACATCGTCACAAGCTGAACAAACAGCTCCAGACTTGGCTTTTGCCCCTCGTTTTCAATCGCTTGCAGATGTCTGGGAGCAAAGCCGATGATCCCAGAAAGCTGTTCCCTTGTCATTCCTCTGGCTTCACGGGCTTTCTTAATCGCCTGTCCGATCGGCATAAAGTCGAAGTCAAAACCGTTGTTTCTTTCGTCCATAAGCTCACCACCTTGTACTTACATAATGTTTCCACTATATTTTACAGAGGTGTCAGCTCTTATAAAACGATGTGTAATCTCTGCCATATAGATATTTAATCTCTTATAGACAGATGGAAAAATTCTTGTTTTCATTACTGATATAACAATGAATTTGAAAAATTTGAACATTCTATTTTGCCGATATAGTGAAGCACGGCTAGAAAAGCTCGCAAAGCAGATGAAGCAGGTATGAGGGTGGCGTGGAACAATAAATACGAAAAGTTGTTTATGATAAATAAGAATATCTATTGACATACATGCAGCCTGCATGATATATTATACATACACGCCACATGTATGAGGAGGTGGGAATTTGCCACGAAACAAATATCCAGAGGAAACTGTTCAAAAAATACTGGACGCATCCTTAAAACTTTTTCTGGAAAAGGGATATGAGAACACAACCGTATTAGATATTATAAGTGAAATGGGCGGACTGACCAGAGGGGCTTTCTATCACCATTTTAAATCAAAGGAAGAGGTTTTTGATGCTTTATGTGAAAAACTTTTCTATGAAACCAACCCCTTTGAAAAAGCGAAAAACCATAAAGAATTAAATGGACTGGAAAAAATCAAATTTGTCTTAAAAACTTCATTTGATGAAACGGAACATCATCAACTAAGTATGGCTTCTATGCAACTCATGGAAAGCCCTGCTTTTTTGAAAAAACTGATTGAGAGCAATCAGGAGTTAGCTCCTATGTACCAAGAATTGATAGAAGAAGGAGTACGGGACGGCTCTATAAGAACAGAACATTCAAAATTGCTGGCAGAGCTGTTCGTTCTTCTGACTAATTTTTGGTCTATACCTACCATATATCCAATGACATTGGAGGAATCATGGGAAAAATTTTTAATGATTAAAGAAATTATGGATAAGTTAGGACTTCCAGTAATTGACGATGAACTCGTTCAACTATGCAAAGAGAATGCGTAAGGAAAATAAGATTGTCGAAAGACAATTTTATTTTCGGCAGAATACATACATGCAACATGTATAGTTAATAAAGGAGAACACTATGAAATTATATATTAAGAAAAATAAAGCCTTATTTCTTTTAACCATTTTAGTAAGTATTATTGCTTCTTTGGGATATGTATTTTTGGCTATACTTTTACAGAGATTATTAGACATAGCCGTAGGAAAGAATATGCAACAATTTACAACAATGATTTTGATTTCTATCATTTATTTTGCGTTTTTGGGTATTTTTCTATATCTCCAATCTTTGTTTAGTAAGTTATATGTAAAATCATGCGTCAAATTCGTTCTGATATATTCAAAGGAACAGTTAAGCATAGTATAGAAGATTTTGGGAAAAAGAATACTGCTGATTACATATCCATTATCACAAATGATGTAAAAATGATAGAAGATAACTTTTTAGTTCCACTTTTTGAAGTAGTTCAATATACAGTCATTTTTATTTCTTCATTTGCGGTAATGATTTACTTTGATATTATTGTTACTATTTGCGTTACAGTATCAATTGCCATAATGTTTATTATTCCTAGTTTATTAGGCGGAATATTGGAAAAAAAGCAGAATATATTCTCCGCAAAATTAGCGGATTTAACAGGTAGTTTAAAAGATATTTTGTCTGGATTTGAAATCATTAAGTCTTATTCTATGAAAGAATATGTAACTCAGCGGTTTGGTGCAGAAAACGACGAAACGATCAAGTCAAAATACCGTGTCGATAAATTGATTGCATTGAATGAGGGTATATCTTCTTTTCTTGCTCTTATGGTTCAGATAGTTGTTTTATTTTTATCTGCCTATTTTATTATTACAGGACGCATAACAGTAGGTACATTGTTAGGAATGGTACAAGTAAGTAGTAATTTAGCTAATCCTCTTATAATGATATTTTCTAATGTGCCAAAAATGAAAAGCATACAGCCTATTGTTGAAAAATTACAAAATATTTCTGGATATTCATTAGCACATTCAAAAAAAGAACGTGTTAGTTCTTTTAGCCTTAGCATTTGTACAAAAGACTTGTCTTTTTCTTATGATAAGCAAAAACAAGTTTTAAATGGAATAAATTTTGCTATTGAAAAAGGGAAAAAATATGTTGTTGTTGGAAAAAGCGGTTGTGGGAAAAGTACCTTAATCAAATTATTAACGGGCTATTATTCTGACTATCAAGGTAAAATTGAGTATGACAACAAGGAGCTGTCTTTGCTGAATAAAGATGATGTTGCTCAATTATCATCTATAATTCATCAGAATATTTATATGTTTGATGAAACTATATGCGACAATATATGCTTACATAAGGATTATCCTCAAGAAAAAATTGATGAGGTTGTTGACGCAAGTGGTCTAAGGGGATTTGTATCAGAGCTTTCAGAGGGATTGATGTATCGAGTAGGTGAAAATGGATCTAATTTGTCTGGTGGACAAAAGCAAAGAATTGCTGTTGCTCGTGCTTTAATTAGGAACAAACCTATTTTAATCTTAGATGAAGGTACTTCTGCCATTGATATGGGGACAGCATATGACATTGAAGATCGACTATTACAAATAGAGGATTTAACGCTTATTACAATTACTCATAATTTGAGAAAAGAACTATTAGAAAAATATGATGCGATTATCCTTATGGAAAATGGCAAAATTATTGAAAGAGGAACATACCATGAGCTTATAAGTACAAATTCGCATTTTTTTCATTATCTAAGATAAAGGCGGATATTTTTATTCCATCTCTTTTGACTTTTGCTATCAACGATAGTAATATTGTTGATAGCAAAATGGAGGTGGAAATATGTCATCAATAGATTTGGTAATACTTGGTATGGTATTAGAAAAACCGCAGAGTGCTTATGATATACAGAAAGATGTGGAGTATCATCATCTTTCCAGATGGACGAAGATAAGTGTTCCAACAATATACCGAAAAGTTATCCAACTTAATGAGAAAGGGTATTTGCAAAGCAATATTGTCAAAGGCGATAGATTTGCAGATAAAGCTGTTTATTCGATTACGGATAAAGGAAAGGTATATTTTAAAGAACTATTGACCTCGTATGTTTCTCAGCCTGTTCCTCTACTTTTTGATTTTAATGTTGTAATTACAAATCTAAATAAAGTAGATAAAACGGAAGCTATGGAATTGATTGCTCAATTAAGGAGTTCTATACGAACTTCAATTCAATCCAATGAAAATTATGCTGCTGAATATGCCAATATCCCACTTGTGGGCAGAACAATTTTTGAGCAGCAACAGCTATTATATTCTTCTCTTTTGGAATGGCTTGATAATTTTGAAAGCCAATTTATAAGTGAATAATTGTATGGCATTAAAGAGTAGTTTAACAATTATGTTTGAAGCCCCATTTTGGATTGGATTATATGAGCGATATGATGATGGCAAATACGAGGTGTGCAAAATTACTTTTGGGGCTGAGCCAAAAGATTATGAAATATATGATTTCCTTTTGAAGAATTGGAAAAAACTAAAATTCAGTCCCCCAATTAAGTCTGAAATAATGGAGGAAAAGAAAATCAATCCTAAGCGTTTGCAGCGTGAGATCAATAACCAACTCCAAGATAGAGGTATTGGTACAAAGGCTCAGCAAGCTCTAAAATTGCAGCACGAACAGAATAAACTTGAAAGAAAAACAAAAAGCCGAGAACAACGGGAAGCTGAGAAAGAACGACAGTATGCTCTACGGCAAGAAAAGAAAAAATCAAAACATAGAGGGAGGTAAATTGTTATGACTCCAGAGTGGATACTTTGTCCCATGTGTGGAAATAAAACTCGTAATAGACTTAGAAGTGATACTGTACTTAAAAATTTTCCCCTATACTGTCCTAAATGTAAGCAGGAAAGTCTGATTGAAGCAAAGAATTTGCAAATAACGGTCATCAAAGAGCCAGACGCAAAGACGCAGAGCCGATGAACTTGTGAGTAATCGCAGTTTGTCGGCTCTTTCTTTTCATAAAATATAGGTTGGACAAGCCCACCGAATAAAAAAAACGGTAGATTTGGTGGGCTGTTTCTTCACGCCCAAATAAACAGTTCCCCCCAGACCCGTTTGAGTTTGGGGGGA
>ERZ791607.1676-NODE-1676-length-14645-cov-7.932351_pt1 | contig 14645 bp, 10 predicted proteins | sample MGYA00509964_ERZ791607 | MGnify/ENA primary metagenome ERZ791607 (study PRJEB30046, sample SAMN00791907) | human gut metagenome | study: EMG produced TPA metagenomics assembly of the A metagenome-wide association study of gut microbiota in type 2...
CATAACTTTTTTTTGTTTAGGTTTAATACGTTGTTCGTTTATTGCAAAAACAAAGAGCATGCCAGATTGTTCACGAACGTCTTGCAATTTTATATCCGATGGCTGCCACGGTGATACTCATTAAAGGACTGATAATGTTGAAAAAACAATAAGGGAGATACACAAGTGTGGGTACACTCAAGATGGTGGCTTGAGTCATTCCACAGCTGTTCCACGGGATCAATACGGATGTAACGGTTACTGCATCTTCCGTGGTACGGCTTAGTAAGCAACTTTCATACCCTTTCTTGGCATAAATATCGCGAAACATATTTCCCGTCAGAATAATACTGATATATTGATCGGCAGTGGTCAGATTAAGAAACAGACCGGAACAAACCGTCGCACTGACCACGCTGACTGTTTTCTTCATAAAGCGCACAAAGATGGAAGTGATACTTCCCACCATGCCGCTTGCTGTCATTGCTCCGCCGAAACACATGGCACATAGTATCAACCAAATCGTATTCATCATTCCTGACATGCCACGTGTGGCAATTAAATCTGTCAGAACGGCATTATCCGTGTGTAAATTTGTCTCTCCGTAGATAGTCATCATTAGTCCTTTAAACAGTGAATCGAATCCGGAAGCGGCAATTCCTGAAATTTCTTCCAACAAATCCGGCTGAAAGATTAAAGCAAAAACAGCAGCCAGCAGGGTGGACAGGAACAGCGTAACGATAGACGGCACTTTCTTCGCTATCAATATGCCGGTTGCTACGGGAACTATCAACAGCCACGGAGTGATATGAAACTTTTCATTCAGAGCTGTTGCCACTTCTGCGATGTGTTGTGTATTGTTGGCATCATGAGAGAATCCTGCTACGGTGAAAATAATTAGCGTAATGACAAGAGATGGAACCGTAGTAATCATCATATAACGGATGTGACGGAACAAGGGAGTGTCTGTGATAGAAGAGGCCAGGATGGTGGTTTCGGATAAAGGAGATATTTTATCTCCGAAGTATGCTCCTGAAATAATGGCTCCGGCAATCCAACCGTCTTCAAAACCTTGCGCCTTTCCGATACCCATCAGGGCGATACCGATGGTAGCAATGGTAGTCCACGAACTTCCGGTCATAACGGAAATCAATGCGCAGATGATGCAGGTAGATGCCAGGAAGAAACTGGGATGGATAATTTGCATCCCGTAGTAGATTAGCGTAGGCACTACTCCACTAATCATCCAGATCCCGCTCAACGCACCGATTATCAATAGAATAATAATGGCTGTTGCCACTCCGGCAATATTGTTGGTGATGGCGAGCTCATAATCTTTCCAGGGAATTTTATAGAACACCATACCGATAAGGATACAAATAGCTGTAGTGGTGAGTAGTGACACTTGGCTTCCGCCGCTTAGGGCATCACTGCCAAATGTGCGGATAGTGGCAAACAATAATAACACCAGTACAATGATCGGTATCAATGATACAAGGGGAGAGGGGGCTTTCTTCATGTTGATTCTTATAACCTTTTATTTGTTTTCCGGCTACTGTTTTGTTTATAGCCGCGCAAAGATACAACAAAAAAGAATGAAATCTTTTGCTTCAAAACGTCAGGCAATAAAAATTATTATAAGTTTGTATTTGATTGGAATATGTATAAGACCGGCTCAATTAGCGAAAGTCTTACGCCTTATCCACCAGTAACGGATGAAAAGTACCCCTGTCAGGATGAGGGCAATGGATAATCCGGTATAGAAAACAGAAATGAACGTTTCGGGCAGAAGATGGAAGCTACGTATGGTAATTCCCAGAGAAATCATGAAGATCATTGTAATCCAACTTTTCACATCGAAAAAGGAGAACGGGCAATTTCTGTGTTCTTTCTTTTGTTCGATTCGCTGGGTATGTTTATAATAAAGCCTTCTGAACACCAGAACGAAGAATAACAAGAAAACGACGGTAGCTTCTCCTATTTTGAACATCCAATCTTGGGAGGTGTTTAACCAGGTTACAATTCCTATTCGCAGAATATTCGCACCGGCTATAATCCAGACGGTGCCGGCTGTGATAAGTAAGATTTGTCTGTTAACTCCGTATTTCATTGGCTTTTTTATTGTAATAAACGGTTTGACCGTCCGTTTTGTTGACTCACTTCTTGTAGAAAGTCGTAATTAATAAAGAAATTCCGGTTAAAACGACTCCGGTACCGATAACTCCGTGCCAACCATACAGTTGCCAAAAGCTGCCCGCCAGAAATGTTCCCATTGAACCGCCAATAAAGTAAGTAGTCATGAAAACTGTATTGATACGGTTCGAAGCGCGCGGGTCCAGTTCGAAGATACTTGTCTGGTTGCTAAGTTGGATGCATTGCATCCCTATGTCAATGATGATGATTCCGGCAATGATACCAATAAAGGTGTTTTCACCGATGAAGAACAGTAACCAGGCAAAGAGAATCAATCCGCAACCGATAAAGTTGAAGCGGCGTACCCCGACTTGTTTTACATATCTTCCAACAAAAGAGGCTGTTAATGCTCCCGCCACTCCGCAAAGTCCCAGCATACCGATTACGTCGCTGTTAGCGAAGAACGGGGCTTGTCCCATTTTAAAAGCCAGACAGGACCACATGGCGAGGAGGGAACCGAAATTCAGTGCCGCCCGGATCGAATAAATGCGTAGTTGCGGGTATTCTTTCACTAAGGCTAACAGGGATTTCATCAGGCCGCTATACTTTCCCTGAAAGTTGGTCTGAATGTCAGGAAGGACTTTTAATACAACGATTGCGCAGATAAACATCATGCCTGCAGCGATGTGATACATTTCCCGCCAGCCAATCAGTTCACCGATAAATCCGCTGACGACACGTGAAGCCAGAATGCCGGTCAATAGTCCTGATAAGACAATCCCTACATTCCTGCCTTTATTTTCCGGACGGGAGAACTGGGCGGCTATCGGAATGAATATTTGTGGAATCATCGAACAAACTCCCGTGAGGAATGAAGCGATAAGTATCAAATGAAAATTGTGCGTCAGGGCGATAGTCAATAGGGAGAATATCAGAATGGTGAAGTTGACGAGGATGATTTTCTTACGCTGATATAAATCTCCCAGAGGGGTGATAAACAACAATCCTGCCGCATAGCCTATTTGCGTGACCATGGCAATCAGGTTAGTTCTGAACTCTGATATGCCAAGTTCATGGCGTATCATATTTAATAGGGGTTGAATATAATAGATGTTGGCTACCGAGACACCGGCCACAATAGCAAGTGTCCAGAGGATAGATGCCGGTAGTCCCCCGTTTTCTTTTAATGGCTGTTTCATGCGGCAAAGATAATAAAATAAGATGTTTATTCGATAAAGAAAGTGGTGGAAACTGTGTTGCCTTCTCCGTCTACTGCCGTCAGGGAATGTTTGCCGGGAGCAGGTTGCAGGGAAATTTTGTGGAAATCCTGTGTCTGTGTCTGATAGGTGTCGTCGAGATGCCAGAAGATAGTGGCATTGGGATTGCTGTGTGCCAGTTCCACCGTGATAAAGCCTTTGCTGCCATCCAGTTGCTTGGGCAGCTTGATGTGGGCGTTCATCGGAGGGTAGATGAACTGCATGGGTTGGAAAGAATCTTCTCCGCAGCCGGCTTTGAAAGGTGGCAGCGGTTTATATTCCGGATGGTGTTGTTTATAGTACCATTCCCATACGGGCGGCAGGGCAAACCATGATTTCTGAATGGTAGGTTCCGTGTTTGCACAGTTTTCATAGATGCGGTGGCTTTCGTCGGCGGATAGTGTGACGAGATGATGGTAAGGACAAGCCTCTGTCCGTAATCCGACGGGAAGGATCAGTACGGTGTCGGTTTCTTCACAGAAACGTCCTTTCAGATGACCGGATTGACGGCATATTTCTGCATCAACGAAAATTCCTGTGGGACGTTCGAACCTGGGTGAAGATGGGAGATAATTGAATATATCGAATAATACGGGACCGGCTGTCTGTGCACCGACCAATCCAGGTTTTCCTTCTCCGGTTGCATTTCCTACCCATACGCCTACTGCATAACGGGGAGTCACGCCAACGGCCCAGGCGTCACGGAATCCGTAACTCGTTCCGGTCTTCCATGCGATAGTCTGCATTGAGGGGATTGATTTCCAGTCAATTTCTTCAGGGCGGTTGACTTCTGTTAAGGCGGAAAGGGTGAGCCAGGCCGCTCCTGCAGAAATGACTCCTTCTGAAATAACTCCTTCTGATATATCCTTTCTCGAAGTTGTTTTTCTTGAAATGGTCTTTCCTGAAGTAACTTTTCTTGAACCATCTCTTTCCGAAACTGTCTTTTCTTCTGTTCCCAGTAGTATCTGCACTTCCTTTTCTTGGGGAAGGTCGTTGGAATGACTGTTGGAGAGGCTTCGTCCCATTTGTGCATAAGCATTCGTCACATCCCATAAAGTAGCTTCGGCACCTCCTAAAATGAGTGATAATCCATAATGGGAGGCTGATCGGTTGATAGTCTTGAACCCCATTTGTTGCAGCATGTGATGAAATTTGGGTACTCCATATCTTTGTAACATGGTGACAGCCGGGATATTCAATGAGCGGGCAAGAGCTTCGGAAGCGGGGACGGCTCCTTCAAACTGCATGCTGAAGTTTTGTGGAGTAAAGCCATTGATATTAACGGGTACGTCCGGTAACAGCATTTGCGGTAATAGACTTCCCTCCTGTAGCATGGCACCATAGAGAAAGGGTTTTAAAATACTGCCTGTACTTCTGGGAGCTTGAATCACGTCTACTTGATTCCCCCCTTGCTTACGGTCGAAATGTACATTTCCGCAGTATGCTACCACTTGATTGGTGGGAATGTCTATAATTAGGATAGCCAGGTTACGGATATCACTTCGATTAAATTCATTGCTCCACCGTTCCGCCAAACTCTCTATATGGGTTTGTATTCCTTTATCGATGGTTGAGCGGGTATATAATCCGTTTCTTTCTTGATAAAAGCGGGTAACCAGGTGGGGGGCTATTTGAGGAAGAGGATGTGGTTCGTCGGGTAACGGTTCGCTGATAGCCAATTCATAGGTGGACGCATCAATAATCTCTTCTTCAAAAAGTTGTTTTAATAAACGGTTGCGTTTGGAAAGTAGTGTTTTTCGTCCTTTGGATAGATGAATCATGGCGGGGGCATTGGGCAGGACGGCCAGCATGGCTGATTCCGCCCATGATAAATCTTCGGCAGAATGACCGAAGTAGCGCCAGGCAGCAGCATCCAGTCCTACTACATTTCCTCCGAATGGTGCATGAGAGACATACATGGATAAGATTTCCTCTTTGGAAGTCCGGAACTCCAAACGGGTAGCCCAGATCATTTCGATGACTTTCTCTCCGATAGTTCTGGGTTTGTTCCGGGCGAGACGGATGGTCTGCATGGTAAGGGTACTGCCTCCGCTTACAACACGTTTATTCTTTAAATTCTGATAGAGTGCTCTTCCGGTAGATAGCGGATTAACTCCCCAATGGTGGTAAAAGTGTTTATCTTCAAAGGTAATAAGACATTGCTTGATTTTTTCAGGTGTTGTCTTTCGGGGAGGAAACCGCCATTGACCATCCGAAGCGATACGTGCTCCCAGTAATTCTTCGTTTCGATCAGTCACAACGGTGGAGTAGGGTACATGAAACAGTTGCCGGGGAAGGCAAAAGATGTATCCTATCATCAAAAGAGCAATGCTTATTGTCATTACTTTCTTAGTAACAGATAATCGTTTGAAGAATTTATATATAGGATTCATTTAAATGTTAAGAGCTAAGAGACATATCTTTGTGACAAATAATTAGGCACGGATTACACGGATTACGCATTTTTGGTTAACGAGTAGAACCGTGTAATCCGTGCCTGAAATTTATTGACTGACAGTTGTTCTTCCCGCTTTGCTGCGTGCCTGTACGTTTACATCATACATTGCTTCACATTGAACGGCAGGAAGAATAAAGTTACCTGCATAAGTCGCTTGCAGTCTGACAGTGAATACTTTTGTTTCACCACGACGCAAATTGAAATAAGTTAATACCCTGTCATCGCGTATATCCAGATAATTATATTTGCTGACGGATTTACCGGAACCGTCGGCTGCTCCGCTTTCCGTTTCGGGGGCAACCATTCTTTCGTTGTATATTTCCCAACCGGACGGTATGATATGCGTCAGTGCCAGATTGGTGTAATCGGAAGTTCCGCTAATATTGGATATGGAGGTGATAGCCATAAAGTCAGTTCCCTGTATAATATCATTGACAGAGATCGGTGTACCGTTCAGGTTGGCATATCTTATATCCATGCGAAGATTGTCGCTGATGGCCGGTAATGTATCGTTCAACAACTGTGTGCGTGTGATAAGGTCTACGCTAAGCGCTCCTTTTCCTTGATTCTTCACAGCAATCATACCGGATTTGGGAGTGGTGGCGATTTCCTTTTCAAACACAGCTTTAGCCGATTTCACGGCAGGTTGTTGTTTGTCGTTCCATGTCCATACGAAATCCAATGTGCCTGACAGCTTTTCAGCCAGACGTCCCATTGCCATAAGAGCAAAAGCGGTGGATTGTGTACTGAACCACTCCTCTTGTGACAGATTCTTAGAAACGACTTTTGCCTGCTGTAAAGCATCCCGTTCCCGGTTCATCAGGATCAGTGTTTCCAGAATCATAGCTTCATCACGGTCGGAGGAACCGTAAATCTGATTCATGGAAGAGTAGGGGCTTACTGTTGTTTCCGCATTATACACCAGTTCTTCAGCCGGTTTCATCTTTCCGGTCAGTGCATAGGTTGTTGCCAGTCTCCATTTAGCTTGAATGGATAATCCTGCCTGTTCTTTCATCCGGTTCATGGCCCCATATTCCGGTACTCCTGCCAATGCAAGCGTATATAAACGGAAAGCCTGTTGCAATTCCGACTGCCATTGTTGCCAGCCGCTTGCATCCTGCGGCATCCGCCAGTTCTGTGCGGCAGCACGTTGGAAACGCTTCCACTTGTTCAGTACATTCGAATGAACGGCGTATCCTTTTTCTTGTGCCAGTGTCAGGAACATTCCTGCATAAGAACTGATCCATTCGTCGGCAACAGCATTTCCCGGCCAATATACAAATCCGCCATTGGGGAGTTGACGACCATAAATCTGCCGGATAGCTTCCTGTACATTTGTCTTTATCTTTTCGGCTTCTATCTTATCTATTGTTTTGAATTGGCCGACAAACAGAAGAGGCAAAGCCTTGGAAGTCAACTGTTCTGTACAATGATGCTGATAGTTGTATAAGAAGTCGAACCGGCGGCTGATATCAACCGAAGGTATGCGTGATACTTCCAGCTTTATCTGGTTATTTGCAGAAGAACTGCTTAGATTGTATGAAAGTTCTTTGCTTTGTCCGGCTTCTACCCATTGGCTGTTGCGCAGGGTTACTACCGGATTCGGGTTGCGTACTTCTATTTCAATGGTTTCTTTAGTTTGTTGTCCGCCACCATTGGCTGTCAGATGGATGGTAGCCTTTCCTGTTTTACTACCTGTTTTTAAGGTAAAGAACACGAGCTGGTCATCCGGTTGGCTAAATTTGAGCGACTGTTGATTGGCCCCTACAATCTGTACTCCTCCACCGGACGCCTGAAGTGATACGGTTACATTCTTCACTTGATTTTCCATCGCAAAGATATTTACCGGAACGGTGATTTCTTCCTGAATACTAAGCACACGGGGCAAGGTGGACAACATCATTAACGGAGTCCGCACGAAAGCCGTTTTTTCCGCATTGCCGTACGCTCCCTCTTGTCCGGCAACCACCATGGCACGTACCGAACCTACATACATCGGAAGTTTCAGCGTATGCGTCTGGCTCTTACCTTTTCCCAGATAGAAAGGACCTATAAACTTGACTACCGGTTTGAAGCGGTTTGCTTTTGCATCGGCAGGTTTTAATGTGGCGTCTCCACCCGTACTGAAAAGTGAACTGTAACTTCCGGCGGAAGCTCCCAATACATTATCATACATATCCCATGTCCGGATGCCGAGTGCTTCGCGTGAATAGAAATCATTCCATGGGTCCGGGGTTTTGAAATTGGTAAGATCCAGCAAACCGTCGTCTACAATAGCTAATGTATAAGTCATCGGTTTTCCGGTCTTTTCGCTGACGGTTACATTGAAGTTGGTTTCCGGGCGTAACACTTCCGGCATCTGTATCTGCGGTTGCAACACCGTCTGACTGTTAGTCACGAATACCGGAACGACGCCATACATACGGATAGGCAGGTCATTGACTGTTTGCGCGTGAGGCTGTAACAGACTGATATGCAGATATACATTCGGAGTCATCTCCGGTGTAATCTTGAATGTATATTTCGTATCTCCTCCGTTGGAAACCTCTATCCATTCTTGTCGTAATACGGTAGAACCGTTTTCTATGGATACCAGTGCACGTCCTCCCGCTGCTGCAGGAATGATTGCTGTGGCTGTTTCTCCTATTTCATAAGAATCTTTGTTCAGCGAGAAAGCAAGCATTTTGATACCGCTGGGATCAGTCTTGCTCGAACGTCCCCGCCATTCCGGCCAGTCAACATAAACTGTACCTCCGGTGGCATGTCCACTCTCTTTATCTTTCACGTAAACCAGGTAGCGTCCCCATGACGGATAATCGATACGGAATTTGAAAGATGCTTTTCCGCCTCTTGTCTGTAAATTGCCGCTGGCAACAGGAGTGATGGAACTGTTGTTGATATACGTTCCGAAAGATTCACCACTGTTTTCCCACCACCAACTCCAGCCGATGCGGTATATTTTGTATTCCAGATTAGAACTGTTCACTAACTGTCCCTGCGTGTTTACAGTTACAATATCGAATACATGATCTTTGTCAGTTTCAATATATTTGCCTTTTGGCTGGTTCAGATTGATACCGACATAAGAGGTGAATGGTGAGAATGGAATTGTTTGAGTGTAGATGCTGGCATCTCCTCCCGGTTCGAACACGCGGGTGGTGAAAGTGGCGTTCAGCATACCCGGCGCTTCCGTTGCGGTCGGAACTTTCAGCATGACATTTGCTTTTCCTTCTGCATCCAGTGTGCCGTCAAATATATCTGTTTTGATAGTCGTGAAATCCGTAGCCGGATTGTTAAAGATATATTGTCCGTAATTCTTAAACTGTGTATTCACTTTCGATAAAGACATTTCTACTTTGGCTTTCAGTTTGGAGGCAGTTGCTCCTGTCAGCCAGGTTGAAGTGAGTGGGGCATAGAAATCCTTGTCCGTGGCTTGAAGCACCTTCGGCAATGCCAGATTTATTTTCAAGCGGTTGGGCTTTATGGTTTCGATACGCAGACCTTTGTGGAAGGTGGTTCCTCCCACCTTAATATACGCATTCCAAAGTCCGGTCGGGTCTGTTGCCTGTGTCGGAACGTCGAATGTATAGAATCCGTTCATTCCTTGTGTTGAAATCATTTTCGTGTAGAACTGTCCTCTCGGATTGTAAATCTCCAGTGCTACGGGGTGCTTGTCGGGGATTCTCTTTTCGCGGTCTTCCAATATAAAGGAAATGTGCAGCGTGTCTCCCGGGCGCCATACCCCTCTTTCGCCATATATAAATCCTTTCAGTCCCTTTTGAATATCTTTTCCTCCCACGTCGAATCTGCTGACGGACTGTTCTTCACCGTCCACAACGCGGACGTACGCTTTTTGCTTGTCCGATTCTGCCACGATAATGAAAGGCACACCGTTCGGAGTGATTTCAACGAATCCTTCTCCATTGGTTTCTCCTTTCCCTATGGGTTGTAACTGGAAGTTATACGCTGTTACCTGTGCTTTTCCTATCGGTTTTGTATCCAAAATATTACTAACAGCAATCCACAGTTTATTCAGTGAGTTCCGTTTTACAATCATTCCCAGGTTGGAAGCAAAAACGTTGCAGGCAGCTGCCCGGTCTGAATCCATATAATAAGACGGATGGCAGGGGTTGTCGCGTTCCGTCCATCGGTACACACTCCAGTCCATTGTTCCTCCGTTGTAATAATAGTAGGCCTCGGGAGTATTCCAGATTGCTTCATCTTCTTCGGACAAAACACTTCCACTTACTTTGGTCAGCCCGTCGGAGGTGCTGCTGTCGGCGAATTTCATATCCTGATTCTCGCCTCCTCCACAAGGATAAGCGGAGTATTCCTGACGAAATGAAAGTATGACACGATAGATGGCACCCGGTTCCTGGTGGATTAATCCGGCAAGGTCTATCGAGTAATCTCCCCAATGATGAATGTCTTTGGAAGCATCTTTGGCAAGCCATAATGTTTTCTTGTAAACCAGTCTTCCAGAACGGCGTAGCTCATTGGCCGAGGCCAGTGAATTGGTTTGCATAAACATCAATACATTGTTCTCGAAAATGCGGATCACGCTCAAATCCACAGCGTATAGGTTGACAGCCCTGAAAGGAATAATCAGACTTTTCGAATCGGGCAGGATAGCGGCGGTAGTAGACATTTCCACTTGTGGTTTCAGACTTACTTCACTGAATGAGATCGTATGAGAAGTTCCCAACGCTTTACCTTGACTGTCTTTGACTCCTTCATGGATATTCAACGTCAGTTTGTTCTGTGTGTTTGCTTCGAAATAGATAAAAACTCTGTTCTCACTGATTTGGAAGATCGATGAGGAGATTTCTGGGATCTCAATCAGTCCTTTTAAATCTTGAGTAGTGGATAAGGGAGCGGAGAAAACAATCTCGATTCCATTTTCCGGTTGGTCGATGCGTTCGGCAGACATGAAACGGAAACAATCTTTCGCCGGTATCAGTACTTCTTCGCTTTGTTTACGGTCGATGCCGGCTGCGTTGCCGTTGGCTGTGATAGTCAAGGGGTAATCATCAGCTTCTCTGGGGATTTGTCTGATACTAAACAAATACCGGGTATGATTGTCGGTTGCGGTGACTTCCACCGGATAACTCTTTTTTCCGTCACTGGCAGTCAGCATCTTTTCTACCTCTTCCTTTTTCACTACGTCGCTGAAACGTATCTCTCCTTTAATATTTATTTCATTCGGTTGGGTAGCTGTAATCGGCAATGATTCCAGTTGCAGGGTGAAGTTACGTTCCTGTACACGGAATGAGAAGTTGAACTCTTTCAGCTTTTTGTCCACTTCGATGAAGTCTCCGAGCCGGAAAGTTCCTTCGTAAAGTGTTCCCGGTTTCAGCGCTCCTTCTTCGGGCACAAATTCAATGGTATTGTTGCTAACCCAATATGCTTTTCCCTTTAATGAAGGTGAGAAACTAAATGGGTTGTTTTTTAACTCATTGTTCATATCCACCATGGGTTGGTCGTGGGTCAGTTCTATACGTATGGTCGAATTTTGCGAGATGACTCCTCCCGTATACGCATTTACATACGGTGCATAATCGGCAGAAGGAATGATGTCTTTTTGAGTGCGTGTGCATGAATATAGGCCCACAGTCATCATGATAAGTAAGAATAGTCCGGTAGCACTGATGCTACGTGTAGTCTTTGTTTGTCCCATAGTGAGAAGTTTTTTATAGTTCAACAAACAAATATACAGTTTTTATGCTAAATCCTTTGTTATTCTGATTATTTTTGCAAGTTCTTAATCAATTTATTTATGGGGAAAAAGAAAGAATACAAAGAGGCCAATCGGCGATTTTTGAAAAAACTATCTTTTCAGGAAGGTGTTTTCGCGTTGCCGTGTGGAATCTATTACAAAGTTTTGGAAACTGGCGAAAGTACGATTTCTCCGGGTGCACGGAGCATTGTTACCGTGCATTACAAAGGAAGTCTGATTGATGGCCAGGTGTTTGATAATTCTTATGAGCGTACTTGTCCCGATGCCTTACGTCTTAGTGATGTAATAGAAGGGTGGCAGGTGGCACTTCAGAAAATGCATGTTGGTGATAAATGGATTATTTATATTCCTTATGCAATGGGATACGGTATCAAATCTTTTGATTCTATTCCTGCCTACTCGACATTGATCTTCGAAGTGGAATTGCTTGGTGTTGCATAGAGCATAAAGATGAGCTATATACAATCAGATACATGGATATTTTTCTTTTAGCTTTTTCATAAAAGACTTGCTTACTTGTAAAAGTTCCATCTCATTAAATGGAGGAAGCAATATGCAATTGTTGTCTTCAATCGAAACCAGATAGCTTATATTGATAATGTGTGACTGGCTAATCTGGATAAGATAGGGATGCAGACTCAATATCTTTTGTGAGTTTGTATTTCTTTTGAGTGCCAGGGTATGATTATTATTTAATACAGCTTCCCATAGTTTACTCTTGGAGTTATACCGGAAATAGCCAATCTGTTCTAAATGGATTAGTTGCAAGTTTCCAGTAATGGTAGTATATAAAAAGATCTTTTCTTCTTGATGTTTTTCTGTGTCGGTGTGATTACAATTGTTAATATTCATATTCTATTTATCTTAGTATTCGATTAATCTGTTGATGATGCCAACGTCGTAGTTTTATTTTGCATCAAAAGTAACGGATTGCTTTTAGCTATAAAAATAAAAAGTGTCTCATTCCTGAAATGAGACACTTTTTACTATTAAGAATTGTGCTTTTAAAAAAGGAAATTATTGTTCTACTCTTTGATTCTCAATGAATTTACTGGGTGATACACCATACTTTTCTGAAAAGTTACGATAGAAAGTTGCCCGGGAGGTGAAACCGCATGCAAACATCAGTTCTTTTACATTACTCTTTGGATTTTCGGCGGCTAACTGTCTGAAATATTCCAGTCGAAGATAATTAATGTATTCCCGGAAACCTGTAAAGCCCTGACTTTTGATTGCTGCTGAAATATCATGTTCCTGTTTATTCAGGGACTTGGCTAAAAGTTCTATATTATACCGTTGATCGGTATAGGGATGCTGTTCCTGAAGATAGGCTTCAATCGTTGAGAAGAGCGGGAGAGTAGGAGATGGCTTTCCAGCTTGTAGCATTATAGTGCTTTCCGTATTCTTTGCATTATGAATCATGTTTATATGGTTCGAAAACGGATTCTCATAACGTAAATATTGTATGGAGAATAAGACCGTAAAAACGATTGCCATAATGCCGAACAGATTGAAAACAAATTCATTGATATTTAGAGTGAACAAAATGTATATCCCTAAAAATACGAATAGAAAACCGATGAATAGATACATGTTATTATTTATCCTGCGGTAGGTCTTGTTATTCATCATCGGATAAATAAGAAGAACGAGTGGGGTAAAAACGGATAACAGGAATATGCAAGCCCTAAGCTTGACATCTATTTGATGGATATTCGGAATAATTTCATCTATGGAGTGGATGGGGGTGATATTCCCATTGAAACCTAAATAACTGATTCCTACCGTTATCGTAATGATAGGTAATAACAGAAAAGTAAATATCCTGAAATGGTTCAGATAGCCCGGCGATAAAGAAGCGATAGGGAACAGGGCTACAATATTTGCTAAAGCATACCATTTGAGCATTTTCTCTATGTTGAGCAATTCTGTGAAGTTGTATTCCGGAGTGTCTGTGACAATTGTCAACCATCCGATATTTTCCCATGAAAACATAATGCCGATGCCGGTTGCTATAATTCCCCAATATAATTTCGGATAATTGTCTTTAGCACGTATAATAAGGATGATTCCTATAATTAACGCAATCAGATCAAGTGTAAGCTCAATAGATAGATGTGTAATTCCCATTTTTTTTGACGTGTTTCTATTCCTTGCCAGTCAGTGTGTAAATGTTTCCCGTACAAAGGTAGGCAAAATAGAAATATCAGGCAATAAAAAAGATATGGCTTTGGAGAAACTTAGTTGTGCGGCGATATGCTATATTTCTTTCGCTGAATCATTTTTGGCCAATTCTTTGATCTCTTTATTCAAAAATACAGAAAGCACAGTTCTTACTACAACCACTCCACCCAGGATTGCCAATTCGTCCAACGTTGGATCAACCACAGTTTTTAGTATGTCGGAAGCAATTAGAAATTCCAATCCAAGCAAAAGGTAAGTGCCAAAATCCGCCCTCAACTGCCGTATATTGTTAACCGTATATGTTCCGTTGAATCGTTTTATTTCATTGCGTAAAAAGGCGATGAAGCAGACTAATACTCCGTAAGTGACAATTAGTAGACTAATAACACTGATAATAGTGGCAAGTGTATTTAAGAATGTGAGTAGCATTGTTGTATAATATTTTAGTATCTGTTATGTAAACAGGTGAAGTCATACAAAAGTTCTCGAATTAGCTACATTATTTGCTCTTTCAGGTTTATATTTGTATATTCAAGTTAAAAGCTACCTATTTGTCCAGTTTAAATAGTGTCTGGAGGGTATTCAAAGTGGGTTGAAAGTGGATGTAAATCAAACACTGATTGGTATAAAGGAGAAAGAAAAGATGATATGGTTTATATGAAGTAATACATTTCTGAATAAATTTATCCATATCAAATTATTACAAATAAAAAGAACTCCTGTAATCTTAACGATTACAGGAGTTCTTTATCTATATAAAGTAACCTGAATTACTTACCTAAAGCCTGAGCAACATCAACCGCACAAGCTACAGTACAACCTACCATCGGGTTGTTACCAATTCCCAGGAATCCCATCATTTCTACGTGAGCAGGAACTGATGAAGAACCAGCGAACT
>ERZ791607.1679-NODE-1679-length-14636-cov-6.423359_pt1 | contig 14636 bp, 10 predicted proteins | sample MGYA00509964_ERZ791607 | MGnify/ENA primary metagenome ERZ791607 (study PRJEB30046, sample SAMN00791907) | human gut metagenome | study: EMG produced TPA metagenomics assembly of the A metagenome-wide association study of gut microbiota in type 2...
CTTTAAGTTCAGGCTCAACTCGAGCAAACACATTTGCTGTTCTTGCCATAATCATCGCCTCCTTCAACTGTATTCTATAACCTGCAAACTTTTCTGTTTCACTGAAAAATCATCTGCGCAAAATCCGCAAAGCAAGGTCTCCACACATTCCAGTCATGCTCTCCGGGATAAATCCTTCTGATTTCATGAACACCCTTTTCCCGGATAATTTCATCCTCTGCCAGAAACCTGGGAAGGAAGCTGTCCTTATCCCCTATACAGCGGAAAAATGTATGGAAATAGCTGTTGAACGCCGGATTATCCATTGCCTTTAAATGAGTCTGCTCATAAGGCTTTCTGTCAACTACATCCCTATCCGGGTTTCCTTCAATAACATCCCTTAAAAACCCGGAGAAGATTCCGACTTCGCTAAACAGATCTGGGTGATTGCATACAGTTCTTGTTGTCTGTACAGAACCCATGGACAATCCTGCCATGCCACGTTTTTCCTTGCATCCACCAAACTGATACTTTTTTTCTACCATCGGAATAATCTCTTCTACCAGCATCCGTTCCAGCAGAACATGGTTTAATCTCTCTTCTAAACCAAACTTTTCTTTTACCATGCCATCGCACATGACAAGGGCAAATGGTTTTATTTTTCCCATTTCAATCAAATTATCAAGTATGATATTTGCTTTCCCTGTTGTTGTCCAGGAAATCTCGCTCTCACCGAATCCATGCTGCAGATACAGGACAGGAAGCCCCGCAGACGGTACACATGGCGGAAGATAAACAATAAACCGTTCCCAGTTATTGGAAATACCTGACATATAAAATTCGTGTACCAGTGTTCCATGTGGAATATCCCGTATTTCCGTCAGCTCATTTCCATCCGGCAGTTCAATATAATTATATAAATGGCAGTATCCATGCCCGATGGGCAGTTCAGGAAGCAGAACCTCCTGTCCGTCCACGCAGATCTGTACATAATTCACTGCTGTGGAGAACGGAAGCTCCAGAATCCACTTTTTCCCATCTTTTGTAAATGGATATGTTTTCTCCCCTAGTTTCATAGAAAGCTCTTTTGCATTTTCACAGTCCAGCTGTAAATAATTTTTTCCGTCTTTTTGGAAAAGCATGCTGCTTTGTTCCATAAATACCTTCCTTGCTGCAAGTAATAAAACCATCTCTATATGGTGATATTCTCAGAATTTCATCTGTCTGCATGTTCTGACACCATTGACATAAATGTCATTTGCCAGTTCTGTAACAAGCCGCATATCCTGCCAGGTTTCACACTTATTCCCCATAAAAGTAATGTTATCAAAATGGACATCATGGACACGTACTTCTTCTGTCGGTGTCTGATACCCCCGGATCATGGAGACCGGGATATCTCCGTTCAGCACCTGGATATTATCAAAATAGATATCATTAATCTCTCCTTTGGCAAGCTGTTCCGTATATCTGCAAAGCAGAACCTTAATATCGAACAGTTTCTGTTCTGCCTGCTCTACTCTGATATTTTTATAATGTATATCATGAACATGGCCGCCATCTGCCTGATGGATGGAAATCGCCGCACCACCCATGTTTCCTTCATACTGGCAGTGTATAATATCACAATCCTCAAATACTAGGTCGTGGATTTCGCTCTGGAGGGCATAACCAAGCTCTATGGCATTACCGGGTTCTGCATTCCAGATCACGTTATTGTGAACACGCACTTTTGTTACGTCACGTACCGTTGACGGATCTTCAAACAATCTTTGGGATTTGATGCAGATACTGTCGTCTGTGGAACGAATAAAGCAATTTTTTACCTCTACGTCCTGGCTGCTCGTAATATCAATACCGTCTCCCGTTACAATCCTCGACATAATATTCATATCATCAATCACAACATGATCACACGCCGCAGGAACTACATGCCAGGAAGGACCGTCTACAGCAGTAAAGCCTTTTAAGAGTACATTATTACACCACTTGGCATAGATAAAGAAACGGTGTGCATTACTGTCCGGCAGATGCCAGCAGGCTCCGTTGATAATTCCGTTTCCTACAATGGAAATATTGTCACAATGGTCTGCGTATACACACCCTGATACAACAGCACCTTCCTCTATGTAAACCGTATCATTGGACTTTAAGGTAAGAACTCCTACATTATATACCTTGCCCTTTTCAAAGCAGATGGTGGTATCTGCCGGCTTCTCAATCCTGTGCGAGCAAAGCACAAACAATGCATCATGAAGACCACCATCTGTCTCTACAGTAAACTTTCTCGGTTTATCAAGATGGATATGGACTGTTTCTCCTTTTACAGAAGGAACTATGCCAAAGCTGGACGGACGGATTTCAAGTTTTTCATATGGTGTATGGATTGAAATCTCCAGATCATACGCTTCGTTATCTACTACTACAACATAGTCAAACGAATCTGTATGGTATACCACACGCTCTGTTCCATTGCAGGTAACACTGTATTTTGTTGATTTTTCCAATTCATCTACGGATTTTAAAATAAATCTCGGTTCCTTGACCGGGTCCGGATTAGGATAATAAATCAAATCATTTTCAAAATCCTTCATGTCTCATTTCTCCTATGCTTGTATAATGTTCTCAGAAACAAGGTGGTCACTACTGTTTCCAATATTGATACGCAGTTTCATCCCGCTGCTGACGGTTTCCATGTTTTTGCCATAATATGAGAATTCTTCCTGGTCAATAAAGAAATCTACATCCTTCTTCTCCCCCGGCTCCAGGAACACCTTCCTGAAACGGATAAGCTCTTTCTTTGGACGTACTACAGATGCATATAATGTTTCATAATAACACTGGACTACTTCTGCTCCCGCAACATTCCCTGTATTGCACACATTACAATGTACATGTACTTTTTTATCCTGTCCCATCTGCACATCAACGTCCGAAATATCAAACTCTGTATAGGACAATCCATAACCGAATGGATATAACGGCGTATTCGGGATATCCATATATCTGCTGGTGAAACGGTTTTCTGAATTATCTTCTGTAAGTATATGTCCGGTTTTTACATCCCAGTAGCTTATGGGCACCTGTCCCACACACCATGGAATACTCACAGATAATTTGCCGGAAGGGTTTATTCTGCCATACACAATATCTATGATTGCTTCAGCTCCCATAGTTCCTGGTCTCCAGGCCATAATGACAGCCTTGGATCTTTCTGATATCCTCCGCAGATCCAACGGTCTTCCTGCAATTACCACAGTCACGATATTACTTGTACGTTCTGCTATTTTTTCAAATAACACCTGCTGCTCTTCCGGCAAAGTCAGGAATGCCCTGCTGGCAGCCTCTCCTGACTGGGATTCATGTTCACCCAGTACACATACGACCGTATCTTCATGGGTTATCGTTTCCAGCCACTGCTCATCCCTTGGCTTGCCAGACAATTCCTGTTCCACCTGCCATACCTTACACTCTGCATCAGAAAGAATATTGCATCCTGTGATACATTCTGCTTCTATCTGCTTTCTTTGTAAAACATCTTCTATTGTTTCAACTGCCTCATGTTCTCCAAAAATTGACCAGCGGCTTAATAATTCTCTTGACGCTGTATAAGGACCTGCCCATATAACTTTCTTCTTCATGCTTAATGGCAGTATCTTATCATTTTTCAAAAGGACACAGCTTTCGCCTGCCAGCTGATATGCCTTTTCCCGGTTATGCAGAGTCAGTTTTCCACTCTTTCCAAGACCGGCAAACGGATTTTCAAAAAGCCCCAGCTGATTTTTCATCATCAGGACCCTGAATGCACTTTCATCAACAAACGCTTCCGGAATTTTGCCGCTTTCCACCAGTTTTTCAAGACACAGCATATAAGCAGGACTCATCATATCAATGTCTACACCGGCTTCTGAAGCCTGGATTGCTGCTTCTTCCATATCAGCTGCCACTCCCTGTTCTTCCAGCTGGCCTATGGAGCCCCAATCTGAAATTACAGTTCCCTCAAATCCTTCCTTATCCCGCAGAAGCCCTTTAAGAAGTTCCTTATTTCCGCTTATCGGTTTACGGTCAATAGCATTAAAAGCTGTCATGACCATAGCAGGCTTTGCTTTTAATGCCATACGGAAAGGTTTTACATACTGCTCCAGAAATGTCCGCTGGGATATTTCAACATCATTATATTCCCTTCCCGCATTCACAGCCCCATAACCTGCAAAATGCTTCAGGCATGCCGCTATTCCGGTATCAGCTTTCTGCTGATAGCCATCTACCATTGCTTTTCCCATGATCCCGTTTACATATGGGTCTTCTCCAAAGGATTCCATCATCCTTCCCCATCTGGGATCTCTTGAAACATCAATCATAGGAGAAAATGTTGCCCTTAGACCTTCTGAAGATGCCTCCGAGGCAGCTATAGAAGCCGCCTCAGACACCAGTTCCGGATGAAATGAACACGCCTGCCCCAACGGAATCGGATAAATTGTCCGGCATCCATGGATAACATCTGCCATAAAGAGAAGCGGAATATGATGGGGATGCTGTTCCATATATCTGCTCTGGATATCATAAATTTTATCTTTACCGATCACTCCAAGCACTGAACCTGCATATTGAATGATCCATTCCGGTGGCAACTGTTCGCCAACAACACCTGTGAGCACTGCCTCTTTATCGAAGTATGCGCCAGTGAGCTGCACCATCTGTCCTATTTTTTCCTGTAATGACATTTCTGACAGCAATTGCTGTAATTCATGTATTTCCATAAATACTCCTTATATTCAATCCGTTTATTTCTAATGTTCATTTCTCCATAGATCAGCCCGAAGCATATAAGACCATATTTTACTCAAAGTAGATTGTCTTGCCACTTTCTGCGGACTGGTAGATTGCTTCCAGAATACGTGTGACAACTGCAGCCTGTGCAGGCTTCACAACCTGTTCTGCCCCATCAACAACGATGTGGTAAAACAATTCCTGTTCATAGTCTGCTGCTGACTTTTCTTTTCCTGAGAAAAATGCTACTCCACCGCTTGATAATTCCGGTTTCTCTACTACCTGTGTATTATGATGGATGTAATTGATCCTAAGGCCATCTTTCATATCAGCTCCGGCTTTGGTACCACACAGGCTTGTTTTTGCCTCATCAACCTCCAGTGTGTTCAGTGCCCAGGCTGATTCCAGTTCGATCACTGCCCCATTTTTCATACGGATAAATCCAAAAGCAGAATCTTCTACACAGAACTTATCCGGATCCCAGTTACCAAATGCATTTCCCTGGTCTGTCTGATCAGACAACTTGTGGAAGGAAGCTCCCGTAACAGACTGCACTTCATAATTATCCATCATCCATAATGTCAGATCCAGTGCATGTGTACCAATATCAATCAGAGGACCGCCGCCCTGTTCTTCTTCATTCAGGAACACACCCCAGGTCGGAACAGCTCTTCTTCTGAGTGCATGTGCTTTGGCAAAATAGATTTCTCCCAATTCATCACTTTTGCACATTTCCTTCAGATACAATGAATCTGTACGATAACGGTTCTGATATGCTATGTTGAGAACTCTGTGTGTTCTTTCAGCAGTTTCGACCATCTTCTGTGCTTCTGCATAATTTTTTGCCATTGGCTTCTCACACATGACATCTCTTCCTGCCTCCATTGCTGCTATAGAGATTTCTGCATGGGAACGGTTTGGGGTAGTTACATATACAACATCCAGATCTTCTTTTAGAAGTTCACGGTAATCTTCAAATACTTTTGCATCTTCTGTGCCAAATTTTTCTTTTGTCTCCTGCGCACGCTCTATGATGATGTCACAAAAAGCCACCACCTCATAGAGACCACTTTGCTGCATAGCCGGGAGATGTTTTCCGTTAGCAATTCCTCCACAGCCTACGATTCCTGCTCTTAATTTTCTCATGGTATTTCCTCCTTATTTGCACTTTTCTGTGTTATATAACATATTTCTCCAGATATCTTTTACTGAGAATTAAAGACTTCTCCACCTTTTCCTTAGAATCCTCAAATGCTTTATCTTCTATTTCGATACATGTACAGCCATCGTATCCTATATCAGTAAGTGCTGACACGTATTTTCCCCAGTCCACATCGCCAAGTCCCGGAATCTTAGGTGACATATATTCCAGCGGATAAGCCATGATACCACAGGACTCTAATTTATCCCTGTATATCTTGATATCCTTGTAATGAACATGGAATATTTTATCCTTAAATTCATAAAGAGGGCGGATATAGTCGATCATCTGCCAGATAAAGTGGGATGGATCGTAATTAATGCCAAGATTATCACTGTCCAGGATCTTGAAGACCTCTCTCCAGATTGGCGGAGTTGTCATCAGATTCTGTCCTCCGGGCCACTGTTCCTCGCCAAAAAGCATCGGGCAGTTTTCAATTGCTATTTTTACGTCACATACCTCTGCCAGTTTTATGATTGGCGGCCATATTTCTTTTACGAGTTCAAGATTTTCCCGTACATTTTTGGTCTGATCCCTTCCGATAAATGTTGTGACCATGCCAACACCTAGCTTTTTACTTGCACGTATGACATTCTTCAGATGTTCAATAGCAGCATTTCTTTTCTCTTTATCTGCCGTCATTACGTTGGGATAATATGCCAGTGCGGAGATTTCTACTCCCGCTTTTTCTGCATATGCCATAATATGCGCTGCATATTCATCATCCTGGTTTACCCGTTCTGCATCTATATGGCTTACACCCGCATATCTTCTTTCTGCTTTTTCTTCTGGCCAGCATGCCACTTCCACACATTCAAATCCCTGCCCTGAAGCAAAATCCATCATTTGTTCATAAGTCCATCCGTCAAGGATTGATGTAATAAACCCAAGTTTCATAGAAAAATCCTCCTGTATCTGTTTTCCCTATTTTGCCCATGGAGTTGGTGTAAATTCTCCACCCCTGCACCATTTCAGATAATTCAGTGCATGAAGCTGTCCGGTCATCTCCAGTTCTCCGGAATATACAGGATCATGGTATCCCTCAATGCAGATATCGTCCTCATATCCGTTACTTCTTAAAATAGAAATGATATCTCTCCAGTTCGTGTCACCAAAGCCCGGCATACGATGCCATACAAATGGGACTGCGCCTGATATGCCGCTATGTCTTACAGCATCCCAGTCTATTGTTGCATCTTTCCCATGTATATGTACTATTTTTTTGCACCATTTTCTCAGCTCTGTTACCGGATCGATAAGCTGTACCATCTGATGTGTCGGCTCCCATTCCAGTCCGAAGTTATCATTCTTTACTTCCTCAAACATCACTTCCCATGCTTTAGGGTTAAAACCGATATTACATGTCGCATGTTCCCATGTTCCATCCATAAGGCAATTCTCAATTCCCAGCTTCACTCCCTTTTCTTCTGCAAGATCAGCCAGTTCCCGGAATACCTTGCCAAACTCTTCATATGCGGATTCTACCGGTTTTCCTTCCCACGCTCCTGCAAAAGTACTCACATGTGTAGCTCCGAATTTTCCGGCAGTGCAGATTACATTTTCCAGTGTTTTCCTATGCTCTGCATACTGGATAGGATTGCAATAGTATCCAACTGTCGTGATTTTGGAATCCGTACCTGCCAACAGTTTTTCCGTGCTCAATGCCAGCTTATCAAGGTCAGTCCCTTCCAGTGACATATGGAAATTAAGGGAAAATGTCTCAAATCCTTTTCCAATAAATCCCTTTAACCATTCTTCTGCCTTAGCTCCAGGAACGCATGTTCCTATTTTTATCTGTTTCATACTTATTTTCTCCTGTTCCTTCATAAATACTTATGATTCATACTGTCTATAATCAATCACCTGGTTTGTTTCTGCTGATTGGAAAATAGCTTCCATTAGTTTCATTACACGCATCACCTGGAAGAGCTTAATCTCCGGCTCTGCCCCATCTCTTATAACTGCTGCTACATTCCTATGGAAATCCGCAATATCTCCGGACACATGTGGCAGCTCTTCTTTCACGATTGTATCTTCCCGTCTCGGAGCCATGGTTTTGGTCAGACCTGCTGCTGTCTTTACCGGCACTACTTTCTCTTCGGTTATGCCTGTTTTCCGTATGATCTCACCATTTAACTGCCAGTCCCTGATTACCGCAGTACCATCTTCACCCAGTACATACCATCTTGGCAGGGAAATATAATTATTGGTACCTACTTCAACTAAGACTTCCGTTCCGCCTTCAAATGTCAGGATTGTGGTGAACCCATCATCCACTTCCTGATTGGTAATATGGGTAAGTGATGCATATACAGTTTCAATTTTTCTATCCCCGTAAAGATACAGAATCTGATCCAGCAAATGTACACCCCAGTCAAGAACCATTCCGCCACCATGTATTTTTTCTTTTCTCCAGTCGCCCGGAATACCCCTTGAACCATGCACACGGCTTTCTATCCGGAAGACATGCCCCAGCTTCTGCTCCTCTACAAGCTTTCGTATGATCAGGAAATCATCATCCCAGCGCCTGTTCTGGTGTACTGTCAGGAACTTTCCTGTTTCTTTGGCAACATTTACCATCTCCTGAAGATCAGAAGATGACAGAGTCACCGGTTTCTCTGATATCACGTTTTTCCCCGCATGCATAGCACGGATTGCAATCGGCTTATGGCAGTCATTTGGAGTGGCAATCAGCACGACATCAATATCCGGGTCTGATAACATTTCCTCTTCCGAGCCATACACAGAAAAACCTTTTTCTTTTGCTTCTATTCTCTTTTCTTCCTTGATATCATAGATACCACCAATTTCAATTTCCGGTACATTTGACAGGATTTCTGTATGCCATCTGCCCATTCCACCATATCCTATCAGTCCGTAGATTACTTTGTTTTCCCGCATTTTATACCTCCAATTAAGGAACAGCGGCTAATGAACACCATCAGCCGCCGTCTCTTTTACTTACTTAATTCATCGTTAATTTCTTTAAGAATCTGGTCACCGCCCTGACTCTTCCAATTTTTAACGAAAGTATCGAATTCGCTGATATCGGCTTTTCCCGTAATGATCTTTGCAAATGTTTCTTCTTCCATTTTTTTCAGGTTTGCCCATTTGGTCTCCATGGTTTCTGTCTGACCGCTATATGCATTGTAAACCGGTATATATTTATCATTTACATAGGGAGCTCCTCCAACCAGAAGTGACACAAGTCTCGGAAGATTAGTTTTTGCAAGGTCACTGTCCAGATTCCATTTATCCAGGCTGAAATCATCATAAGGTTCTTTTTTCAGTTTTTTAACTGCTTCCATATCACTCTTTAACAATTTGTGCTGTGAGAAATCCACATCATCCATTGTAATCTCTCCTGCAAGATATTTTTCAAGAGTCTCCGTGGATACTTCAATCTCATCTGCATTGTCGTAGCCACTCCATAATGGATAACAATCAATACAACCCATTTCTGAGGTGGTAATGCCATCGTCTGTCCATTGTTGTTCATTAGCAACCAGATAGCTAATAATCTTAAATGCAGCCTCCGGATTCTTACAGCTCTTACTTACTACTAAATAATTATTTGTAGGATTCGGCATATGGGTATAATATTTTCCGTCCTCAGACAGTGGTGTAAAATATGCTCTCCAGTCTGCTTCGCCTGCCAGTATGGCTTCTGACATCGTATAACCACCATACCATGGTTCAAAGAAAATTCCGACCTTTCCGGACAAAACAGCTTCCTGGCAATCATTTCTGACAAGCATTTCCGGATCAATCAGTTTATCTGTATACAATTTCTGTATTTTTTCCAAAGCTACTCTAGTCTCTGGCTGAATTGAACCATACTTTACAGTTCCATCCTCATCCTGCAGCCAGTACTGTGGATAAGACTGGAAGCTGCAGAACAACGGATCCAGTCCAAACTGGTTTGCTCCAATTGCATTTATATGATTGGAATTACCTGGTCCAAGAATTCCAATGGTATCATCTTCTCCGTTACCATCCGGATCCTGGGTCACGAATGCCTCTGCTACTGTTACCAGCTCATCCCAGGTTCTTGGTACCTCAAGTCCAAGATTATCCAGCCAGTCCTGACGGATCCACATTTCGTTTATTTCTCCTACCATCATACTCGGAGCCGGGATTGCCATCATCTCTCCCTTATCATTGGAGATACATTTTTTCAGTTCTTCTCCACCGGATTCCACATATCCTTTCAGCTTATCTGAAGCATAGTCATCAAAATACTGATCCAGCGGCTGGATCATGTCATATTTCAGAAGTGCCCTGTACTGTGTCGCATCGACATTCATCATATCCGGAATCGTACCACTTCCGATACACAGGTTCATTTTCTCACCATAGTCAGATGAGGATGCAATCCAGTCGTATACGACCTCGATATTAAGATCATCCTTCAAGAAGCGTGTATAGGTGTTATCTTCATAGCTCATTCCGTCAAGAATCTTCGCATTTGGATTCAATGAACCGCCCAGATGGATCGTTACTGTCTCCGGATATTTTGACAGTGGGAGATCTTCCTTGGCTGTTCCTTCTGCCTCACCTACTGCTGTTTTCTGTGTGTTTTCTTCTGATGTTTTGCCGCATCCTGCCAGCGCAGTCGCAACCAGTGCTGTCGCACTTACAAGTGCGATAATCTGTTTCTGTTTCATACTTCTTCTTCCTCCTTTTTTTATCCTTTTACTGATCCAAGTGTAATACCATCTACAAAATATCTTTGCAGGAATGGATATACAATCAGTACCGGTATCATAGCTATAAATATCTTTGCTGAATCCAATGAGAGATTATTTAATTTCATCGCCTGTGCAATCTGTTCTACGTTCATTGTAGAATAATCCAGTGTTACAACCATCTGCTGGATATAGGTCTGCAGTGGATAACTGCTTTGTCTTGTACTCAGGACCATTCCCTGGAAGAATTCATTCCAGTACATAACCATGGTAAAAAGTGCAATGGTTGCCACCATCGGTTTTGCCAGCGGTATGTATATGGATATCAGATTCCTCCACGGTCCGCCGCCATCAATAAAACATGCTTCTTCCAGCTCTGATGGAAGATTTTTAAAAAAGTTCACTGCAAGGATTACATTAAACACCTGTAGTCCTGTTCCCAGCACCAGTCCCCAGATACTGTCCATCAGATGGTAGTTTCTCATAGTGATATACCATGGAACAGTACCACCGTTGAATAACATACAAAATACAAGAATCCACATGAAGATTCCTTTATGGGGGAACTGCTTTTTCGTTCTTGACAACGGGAACGCTGCCATAAGAACACATACCATGCTGACAGCAGTACCCAGTACTACTCTTTTTATAGATATCAGGAACGAACCAAAAAATTCACCTTCTCCCAAAATCTTCTGGTAGGAGAGCAGATTGAAGCCAACCGGCCAGAAAGCAACTTTTCCTGCATTAACGGCTTCCCTGCTGCTCAAGGATACACAGAGGACATACCATACAGGCATAATACAGATCAACATAACTATAACAAGGAACACCACATTCAAAACATCGAAAATCTTGGATCCGAGGCTTTTATTCTCAATCATAGATATCACCTCCTAAAACAGTTTATAACCGGTAAATTTATCTGCAAGCCGGTAACCCAGGGCAATCAATATGACACTAATCACAGACTTGAATAATCCGACTGCTGTTGCCAGAGAATACTGCAGATTCTGTAAACCAGCCCTGTATACCCATGTATCAATAACATCTCCTGTTGAATATACCAATGGGTTATACAGATTATATATCTGGTCAAATCCTGCATTTAATATATTGCCAAGAGACAGGATAGCCAGAAGTGCTACTGTCGTCCTTATACCCGGCAGCGTCACATGCCATATCCTCTTAAACCTGCCGGCACCATCTGCTGCTGCCGCTTCATACAATGATTTATCAACACCCAGAATAGCAGCAAGATAAACTACTGTATTATAACCGAACCCTTTCCAGATGTCCGTACCAATCACCAGCGGCTGGAACAGCTTTGCTTCCCCGAAGAAATTAATCGGGTCACCACCAAACAGCTGTATCAGCTGATTTATCGGTCCTGTATAACCGAAAATGTTCAGCACGATCTTTGCAAGAATAACCCAGGACAGAAAATACGGTAAGTATACGATTGTCTGAATCGGACGCTTCAGTCTTTTCAATGCCAGTTCATTTAATAATAATGCAAAGATCAGCGGGAAAATAATATTTCCAATGATCTTACCCACAGCAATGGTGACTGTATTACGCAAAACCTGTGCAATGTCACTCATCTGAAACATATACTCAAAATTAGCCAGACCAACAAATTTGGAATGCAGGATGCCCTGTCCCGGATTATAATCCTGAAAAGCCATCACGATTCCAAACATAGGCACGATACTGAAAAAGAGTAGCCACAGGAAAGCCGGTACCAGCATTATGTAATAATGTTTCACAAACCTTTTAATGTACATGAGTAAACCTCCTTTCTTTTATAGACAGTTTATCCTGTAATCATATTTTTCACTAGACGATATTGTTTCTGATTTTACAGTCTTTTTTTTAAATTTAAAAAAATGTCCGAATCAAATCGAACATTTTTTAACCCTGTTTGCATATTCTGTTGGTGTGCATCCATATTCTTTTGTAAACACTTTTGTAAAATAATAATAATTGTCATATCCCAGATCTGATGCAATCTGTGTGATATTTTCAGTTCCTTTTTCCATTTTACATGCTGCCGCATTCATTTTTCTGCTGATCACATAGTTATGAAATGTATCACCGGTCATTTCTTTAAATCTCGTGCTGAAATAGCTTCTGCTCATTCCAATCTCCGCCGCAGCATCTTCCGACTTCAGGTTTTCTTCTACATGTTCTTCTATGTATAGGATGATCCTTGCAAAGCTATAGATATCATTTGCTTTTTCTGTCTGCAGGCACGTCCGGTACAGCTCATCCTTCCATTTTTTTACCCATGCCAGCATATCATTTACGGAGGATAGCGCCGGAAATTCATACTCTTCCCCTGTGATCTCCTGAATGCGGTGGAGGCTCTTTACAAAAATCCTTTCGGCAGTGCGAAGCTCCACTTCCCCTGTCATTTCACACAACCTGCCAAACTCGTTATCGTCATATATCCATCTTGTGTTCATCCATGCATTTTCCAGCTTTTTGCGTAATCCGTGATCCTCCTGCCTTTTTTCCTTTTTTAACAGATTATCCTTATATTTTCTATCCACCCGCTCCAGTATCTGGTCACAGTCATCCCCATCAAAGCTTATCTTAGATATGTAATCCAGTGCTCCCAGCCTCATGGCTTTCTGTGCATAACGGAAATCTTCATGTACTGAAAAAATCACAAATTTCACATCCGGATATTCTGTTCTGCATCTTTCCATCAGCTCAATCCCATCTATCTCCGGCATATCTATGTCCGTGAACACAACATCTACCATGTTATCCTTCAGAAATTCCAGTGCTTTACTCCCATTCTGGACATCGCCCACAACTTCAAATCCATATTTTTCCCAGTTCATTATGGATATCAGACCTTTCCTAGCCAGTTTATCATCATCAACAACTAATACTCTCATTCCCTCATACCCTCTTATTCTATACCAGTATCTGTCACTTTAGCTTTATCCCGTAACTCTTCCTGAACCGGGATCAGAATTGTAATCTTGGTTCCATGTCCTTTTTTGCAATTTACAAACAGATTCGTCTGTCCCTCATAGAATGAATCCAGCATTGCCTTTACATACCGCAGACCAATCCCTCTGTTTCCATTCTGCATTTTCTGCAGATTATAATCAAAAGGTGCATTAATCTGATTAATCTCCTCTATGGTCAGTCCGTTACCGCTGTCTGCTATGGTGATTGCTGCTAATCCCCGTCTATTATCTTCAAAGATCCGTATTGTTATTTTCTCATCCTTTCCAAGTCCATACTGTATCGCATTTTCCACCAGCGGCTGAAGCAGCATCCGCACCGTTGGCTGTTCCAGATAACTGCCTTCCTCCACATTCATTTCTATCACAAAATCATATCGCATCTGCTGGAGTGCGATATATTCTTTCACAATATCAATCTCTGTCCGGAGTGTTGTCTGCATCCCCTCTTTTCCCAGATTGTACGACAGCAGCTTCTTTAATCTCTGCACAAATTCCGTAATGTTATCCTGATGGCTCATCCTTGCCATCCACTGGATAGAGTTTAAAGTATTGAGCAGAAAATGTGGATTAATCTGGAACAGGAGCTTCTCATATTCTATCCGCTGGATATTTTTTTCTTTTTCCACAACGTTATCAATAAGATTCCTGATCTGGTCCTTCATCTTCTCCACTTCATGCATCAGGTCATCGAATTCCTTGATACCATACTCCTGCTTTACCATCTGTAGGGAGCCTCCTCCAATCTGAAGCAGCTGTTCCTGAAACTGATTGAGCGGCTTACATATTAACCGGTAGAGGTAAATGACAGAGCCGGAGAAAACACAGAACGACACAAGGATGATAACCAGCAGCTTCAGTCTCCACATATTCATTTCTTTCTGATATGTATTCTCCTGCAGCGCAATGGCATTCGCATATCCTATCTCACTGCGGTATACCATGACCTTATATCCTTCGTAAGTACGTAATCATCTGTACCTTGCCTTTAAAAAAAACATGCCGCCCATCGGG
>ERZ791607.1693-NODE-1693-length-14539-cov-4.846658_pt1 | contig 14539 bp, 10 predicted proteins | sample MGYA00509964_ERZ791607 | MGnify/ENA primary metagenome ERZ791607 (study PRJEB30046, sample SAMN00791907) | human gut metagenome | study: EMG produced TPA metagenomics assembly of the A metagenome-wide association study of gut microbiota in type 2...
GTAATTACCGGAGCCGGTGATAAGGCATTCTGTTCGGGAGGCGACCAGAATGTGAAAGGACGTGGCGGATATATCGGGAAAGACGGTGTGCCTCGTTTGAGCGTATTGGATGTACAAAAGCAAATTCGTAGTATTCCGAAACCTGTGATTGCTGCCGTGAACGGCTTTGCCATTGGTGGCGGACATGTGCTCCATGTAGTATGTGATTTATCCATTGCTTCGGAAAATGCCATTTTCGGTCAGACAGGTCCTCGCGTGGGTAGCTTTGATGCCGGATTCGGTGCATCTTATCTGGCACGCGTGGTAGGGCAGAAGAAAGCACGTGAAATTTGGTTCCTTTGCCGGAAGTATAATGCACAGGAAGCATTGGATATGGGATTGGTGAATAAGGTAGTACCTTTGGAACAACTGGAAGATGAATACGTGCAGTGGGCGGAAGAAATGATGTTGCTTAGTCCGTTGGCTTTGCGCATGATTAAAGCGGGATTGAATGCCGAACTGGATGGTCAGGCAGGTATTCAGGAGTTGGCAGGTGACGCAACATTACTTTATTACCTGACGGATGAAGCACAGGAAGGCAAGAATGCGTTCTTGGAGAAACGTAAACCGAACTTCAAACAATATCCGAAATTCCCTTAAAAATGATAGGCTAATGAAAGACTGATTGTGCAGTAATTAGCAGATTGAAAAGATATTCATTATGGATTGTAAGATAGATATTATTCCCCGGTTGCTTCATTTCAAGCAACCCGCGGGAACTTCCCGGGGAATATATACTACCCGAAAAGTCTGGTATCTTCACTTTACTTCTCCTGACTTTCCGGGTAGAGTGGGAATTGGAGAGTGCGCGCCTTTGCCCGCTTTAAGTTGTGATGATCTCCCTGATTATGAAGATATATTAAAAAGAATTTGTCGGCAAGTAGAGAAAGAACAAGGAATGTGGGATAAGGATGTTTTATGCCAGTATCCTTCCATCTTATTTGGCTTGGAAACGGCTATCTGGCATTTCTTTGCAGGGAGTTGGGCTTTGTCCGATACGGCTTTTTCTCGTGGAGAGGTAGGGATTCAAATTAATGGTTTGATTTGGATGGGAGATTTTGATCACATGTTATCCCAAATCGAGAAAAAGATGGAAGCCGGATTCCGTTGTGTCAAACTAAAGATTGGTGCTATCGATTTTGAAAAAGAATTGGCGTTGTTACGTCATATTCGTACCCATTTCTCTTCTAAAGAAATAGAGTTGCGTGTAGATGCAAACGGTGCTTTCTCTCCGGGTGATGCAATGGAAAAACTGAAACGTCTGTCGGAATTTGATTTACATTCTATCGAACAGCCGATCCGTGCCGGACAATGGGAGGAAATGGCCCGGCTCACTTCTGAATCTCCGTTGCCGATAGCATTGGATGAAGAGCTGATAGGATGCAACACGCTGGATGAAAAAAAGAAACTGCTGGCAACCATCCGTCCGCAATATATCATCATTAAACCATCTCTCCACGGAGGAATATGCGGAGGAGATGAATGGATTATGGAAGCGGAAAAGCAACATATCGGCTGGTGGATCACTTCCGCTTTAGAGTCCAACATTGGTTTGAACGCTATCGCCCATTGGTGTGCAACATTCAATAATCCGTTGCCACAAGGATTGGGAACGGGTATGCTCTTTACTGACAATATAGAAGTGCCTCTTGAAATCAGAAAAGATTGCCTGTGGTTTTGTAAATGATGGTATTTAGTGGTATTTAAAGGATATTCTGATGATATTTGATCGACAACAACAGCGCTTGCTACTGGAAGGAAAAGAATACACTTTTGAAGATATAAGCCAACTGATAGCAGGAGGAGCAGAAGCTCATTCTTCTGCTTATTGGAATTTATATCTTTTCCTGAACGAATGGTTTAATGATTCTCCTGTTATTACAGTTCATACATCGGGCTCCACGGGTATACCTAAAGAACTGATGGTACGCAAGGATCAAATGATGCAAAGTGCGCGTCTGACTTGTGAATTTCTGAATTTGAAGAAAGGTGAGTCGGCATTATTATGCATGAATCTTCGTTATATCGGTGCAATGATGGTGGTCGTACGTTCATTGGTTGTAGGTTTGAATTTGATTGTACGTCCTGCTTCCGGTCATCCTTTAGCGGATATAAAAGAGCCTTTGAGATTTGTGGCAATGGTTCCCCTGCAAGTTTATAATACGTTGCAAGTTCCCGAAGAGAAAGAACGATTAAAGCAAACGGATATTCTGATTATAGGAGGCGGAGCCGTTGATGAGGCTCTGGAAACGGAGATAAAATATCTTCCGACTGCCGTTTATTCCACTTATGGCATGACTGAAACCTTGTCGCATATTGCCCTTCGTCGTCTGAATGGAGCATCGGCTTCAGAACATTATTATCCATTTCCTTCAGTAAAACTGTCTTTATCCGTAGAGAACACATTGGTGATTGATGCCCCCCTTGTCTGTGATGAGATTTTGCAAACCAATGACATTGCACGTATCTATCCCGATGGAAGTTTTATGATTCTAGGCCGGAAAGATAATGTGATTAACAGTGGAGGAATTAAGATTCAAGCAGAAGAGATGGAGAAGTTACTTCGCCCGTTTATTCCTGCGTCCTTTGTCATTACTTCAGTTCCGGATCAGCGCTTAGGGCAGGCTGTCACTTTATTGATAGTGGGACAATTGGATACGAGAGAGCTAGAAAATAAGTTGCAGACAACATTGGAACCATACTATCGTCCCAAACATATTTTTATTACAGAATCTATTCCACAGACGGAAAACGGCAAAATAGACCGGGTCGGCTGCCGCACTTTGGCAGCATCATACCTTTCCCATTCGCAGCAGTTCCCATCCATAGAACTACATGATGATGCAAAATGTAGTTGAGGTTCCCGGTAAAACTAGTGAACTTGTAAATTGAGGAACTTAGGGAGCCTCCCCCCCCCAGAGTGATTTGGCAATTCTATTTCTCATATTCTCATGAATATAAGTCAACCTGTTGAAACATAATGTAATAGAATATGAGAAATACTTTTAAAAGTTGGCATTTCTCATATTTTTCCTGTGCTCTGTCCCTAAAAACAGGCATTTCTCATACTCATTCTTGTTATTTCTCATAGCAGTTGTATAACAATCTACTGCTATTTTACGCTTGAATCATTAATAGTAAAGTTATGCTTCATTATAGGTAAACTTGTTTTGGGTTAATAGTAAACTTGTGTTTCGCCTATTATAAACTATAATTGTAAGCTTTGATTATATAATTGCAAGTTTTATTTTTATAAATGCAACCTTTGATTATAAAAACGAAGCTTGCATTTATAGTTTATGATTAGTCAAAAGTAACTTTATATATAAAGGATTGGAAGTTTGCTATTAGTCAAAAGCAACTTTACTATTAATATTTTTCAGACGGAAAAGTAATAGTTTGTATGTGATGATAAGGAGAGACTGTTATGTGCGATAGAATAACAAAAGTAACAATGGCAGATAGTCTTTCAGTTCATTGCGCAAAAGTTCCATTGTCTTTTGCTTGTAACGGTTGATGGATTTCACACTGAGATTCATCTCTTCTGCAATTTCTACATGCGTTTTGCCTTCAAAGAAACTTTTCATAAATACTGTACGATAGTTCTCCGGAAGTTTGTCTAATGTTTCATACAACATTTTATACAGTTCGTCAAGAGTATATACACTATCCGGTTCCGTTTCATAAACTGGAGCTTTCTTCTTAATATTTTCCGCATAGCTCCATTCATATTCCTGATGTTTCAAGAAATTCAGGCAGTTATTTTTCACACACATTTTAATGTAAGCTAATGCAGTGTTCGATTGAAGATCAAAAGAGTCAGTATCCAGTTTATCCCATAATGAAGTGAATACATCCGAAACGATGTCCTCACGTGTTTCTTTATCGTCAACAAACCTTTTGGCATACAAACAAAATGGGGCATAATATTCCTCATAAAGTTGCTTGAAAGCCCGTTCTTTAGTCTGTTTGGAAAAAGAAATTTTCATTATTTAGGGATTCTGTGTTTTTTCATTTTGCTACAAATATATAATACAATAATTGATTAACCCTAATTTCCCATTCTTTTTTTGTGTTTCAGTTGGTATTATCGTTTCATTTTAACTGAATTCGGAAAAAAATAAAAAAAAGTTTGATTTCTCTGTCCTTTTTAGGCATCCTATTTGTATTATTAATGTTGTTGAACTTAAAATAATAGCCTATGGAATATATATATTTCAATTGAATAACACTACGAACCTTGATTAACAATCTTCTTCTTTTGTTTTTAGATTCATAGTCCGGGGTCTCGCAAACGCTGCCGGGAATCGAAAGTGAGTTTATCATCAGTATGAATGTGGATAAGTGAGGATAATTCACCGCCTTAGTGAAACAAGATGAGTTTGTTGGTAACATTGAATCATTTAGTAATAAATTTATTAATCAACAAAAATTGAAAAACATGAAACGATTGAGTTTTTTATTGATGGCTGTAGTTTGTGTTATATTCTTTTCGTGTGGAGAAGATGAAGACAAGCAGGGTCATTCAATTACTGCATTTACCGGTTATGGCGGCGCCATTGCAACAGCTGATAAGGAAATAGCCGTAGCGGGAGAAGCTGTGACTGTTACGGCTACTCCTGCTGATGGATTTTTATTTAAAGAATGGAAAGTAAGAGTCGGTAATACTATAGTTGAGAATGTGCAGGCAAATCCTTCCACATTTACTATGCCTATGGAGGATGTAGTAATTGTAGCTACATTTATGATAAGAAATGATGTGCTTGAAAGAATAACCGACCCTGCATTGAAAGCTTATTGTCAATCCAGAATGGATACAGAGCAGGAAATAGACGGAGTTACTTACCCGAAGTGGGACACGAATGGTAACGGTGTACTTTCCCCTGATGAAGCGTCAGCAGTAAAAGCTATTGATATTACCGGTGGGGTGAATGGAGTCAAAATAAAAAGTGTGGATGAATTGGTTGAATTTGCAGGACTGGAAGTGTTGAAAATTAGTGGAAATGAATTGACTACATTAAATGTAGCATGGCCTAAACTTGCACAACTTGATTGTAGCCATAATAAATTGAGCAATTTGTCCGTAGGAAAAAGTGAAAATCTTAAAGAGTTATATTGTAACAATAATCATTTGTCCTCATTGAAGTTGAAGGCTATGCTATATGAAGATGGTTTTATGCTTCATTGTGGTAACCAAACAACAATAGATGGAGAAGCCCGGACAGTTGAAGTGTTATTGTCTGAGGAACAAATCGCTTTTTGGGAAAGTAATCTGAAAAAACTGAATGAAAATGTAAATGTAGAAGTTCAAACTATGCCTAATACTGATGTCTATTTAACAATGACTGATGCATATAAATATTCGTATGGCAGTTTGACGCTAATACTTTCGGATGATGATAGTAATCGTATACAATTAAGTTTGAAATTATCCGAATTACAACCGGGAGAATATTCTAAAGCCCAAATAAATAGTGCATATGTGACAGTAACAGGCGGTGGCAGCTATAGAAGCTTAGACTCTGACGATCCCGGTTCGTTTATTGTAAAATATGATGCGGTTAGTGATATTTATACTATAGAGGGGGTATTAAATTTGCGGGCAGATGCGTCGTATCCTTCTGTTAATATTGTGGGATTTGAATATACAGGACCGTTGTAGTCTATATCAATAGAGAAGAGAATGGAAAAACATCCGTAGATTTTTCTTATATGTAGATTAAAGAGTCTACGGATGTTTTTTTCAGATTATTGAAAAATGATTGGCTTTTGATGTCCCTTTTCAATGAGTCGATTGTACTATTAATATAGTTGCAATTATAAAAAAAGGAAGTATGAATAATAAAGAACTGGAGGCATCATTCCGCAAGGCGAAAGCTTTGGGTGATGATATTAGAGAAATGGAGTCGATTGATGCATTAGCTGCTTATCGACAGTCTCAAATGAAGATTAGAGGGCTGAAAAGAATGAGACTGCACAATCAACTGATACGTTGTGCTGCATTTCTGGCCATACCGTTGCTATTGGCTTCATTGATTTTGGGATATTTATATTTTGCAGAGTCGGAAGAAGAAATAAGATACGCAGAAGTTATTTCTACCATGGGAACGGTGGTGCGTTATGAACTTCCGGACCATTCTGTTGTCTGGCTCAATTCAGGTAGTAAGTTGCGTTATCCTACTGTTTTCAAAAAAGACAACCGCAATGTGGAACTGACTGGTGAGGCTTATTTTCGAGTGGAGGCAGAACCGGAGCGTCCGTTTTATGTGAATACGCCAAATGGGTTGAGTGTATATGTGTATGGTACGCAATTTAACGTGACAGCTTACGAGGACGATAACTACATAGAAACTGTATTGGAGAAAGGAAAAGTCAATGTAGTGACTCCCGGGCAGGAGACGATTACATTGATTCCCGGCGAACAATTGGTTTATGACAAACAAACCCGCCAGGTGCAGAAAAATAAAGTGGATGTTTATGGGAAGGTGGCTTGGAAGGATGGAAAATTGATATTCCGGAATGCTTCGTTGGAAGAAATAATCAAGCGTCTGGAACGTCATTTCAACGTAGATATTGAATTCAATAATCATTTGGGAAAGGAGTATAGCTATCGGGCTACTTTCAGAACGGAAACATTGACGCAGATATTAGATTATTTAGCTAAGTCGGCAAACCTGAAATGGAAGATTTTGACTCCCGAACAACGGGAAGATGATACATTTACAAAGACGAAAATAATAGTAGATTTATATTAGTAATCATCTGAAAAAACAAATAGCCTATGATATAACACATATTGATAATCAAAAAAGGGAGGAGGGCCGCTACCAACGGCTGTCTTCTCCCAAATCTAAGATTCACGGTACAGGGTCTCGCAAACGCTAACCGGAATCAACACCTTAGTTCATTTAGTAATAAACTTTAGTCAGCTACAAATGTATGAAAAAAAATCATTCATTTATTGCATTATGCTTTAAATATGCTTTAAATCTAAAACTTCCTTTAGTTATGAGGATTAGTCTAACATTACTTTTTGCAGTCGTATTGCAACTTTCTGCAGCAAATGGCTATGCCCAACGTATACGGGGAGTCATTTCGATGAATAATGTATCTATTGAACAGGTACTGAATAAGATAGAGGAAAGTTCGGATTATGTGTTCCTTTATAATGATAAGGCGATTCAGAAGAACCGCATTGTTTCAGTGAATAATAATTCCGGCAAGATACAGGATATTCTGGATGAAATATTCCGGGGCACTTCTATATCTTATACGGTGGTGGATAAACAGATTATTCTTTCCGCAAAACCTTTCGTACAGAAAACAATGGAAGATGCGACTATTCCGGTAAAAGGTATAGTAAAGGATGTGAATGGCGAACCTCTTATTGGAGTAAATGTAAAAGTAAAAGGTTCAAATGTCGGTACAATTACAGATATTGACGGTAATTTTACGATTAGGACGAAGAAAGGAGATGTCCTTGAATTTTCTTATGTAGGATACACGGTTCAAAATGTAACAATTACGGGAAATACGACTTTGAATATTGTACTTCAAGAAGACAATGCAGTGCTTGATGAAGTCGTTGTCACTGCATTGGGTATCAAGCGTTCGGACAAGGCATTGAGTTATAATGTGCAGAAATTGGGCGATGCACAGTTTATGTCTGTCAAGGAAGCCAGTGTGCCGAATGCGTTGAACGGTAAGGTGGCAGGTGTCACAATTAGCCAAGGGGCTTCCGGTATCGGTGGATCCACAAAGGTGGTGATGCGTGGTAGCAAGTCTGTAAACGCGGAAGGAAACAATAATGCATTGTATGTGTTGGACGGTATACCGCTTCCCGATCTTTTCCCGCGGAGAGGGGCTACCTCTAATGCACAGTATGGAGGAGTAGACGAAGGTGACGGTATCTCCAATATCAATATGGAGGATATTGCGGAAGTGACTGTGTTGACAGGACCTTCGGCAGCTGCTCTCTATGGTGGTCAGGCTGCGAATGGAGTAATCATGTTGACCTCCAAACAAGGAGGACTGAAAGACGGAAAGCCTCGTATTTCATTCTCCCATTATTCCGATTTCTACCAACCACTTCTCTTGCCAAAGTTGCAAAATACGTACGGAAGTCGTACGGATGAATTTTCCAGTTGGGGACCGAAGCTGGAGACTCCTGCGAATTATGATCCGGCAGATTTCTTTGACACGGGTATGAGTTTCTCTAACAGCATCGGGGCACAGTTGGGAACGGAGAATCATAAATCCTATATTTCCCTTTCTTCTTACAATGCCCGTGGGGTAGTTCATAATAACAACCTCGACCGTTACAATGTTTCCTATAATGGTACATATACCATTACGGACAAACTTTCTTTGGGAGCTACTTTTATGTATACGAACAAGAAAGCGCAGAATATGCTTTCGCAAGGTGACTATTATAATCCGATTGTACCGATTTATCTGTTTCCTCGCGGTGATAATATAGATAAGTATAAATCTTATGAGCGGTATAGTGCGGACAGAGGATTCCCGGTTCAATTCTGGCCCTATGGCGACCAAAAGAGAAGCATCCAGAATCCATATTGGATTACACACCGCAATTTCAATATAAACCATAATGAACGTTTTATTATCGGTGGAAGTTTGAAATATACGTTCAATGAATGGTTTAACATCAGTGCCCGTTTCCGTACGGACCGTGATAACAAGAAGAATGAAATCAAAAATTATGCTTCTACATTGCTGTTGCTGGCTTCCAGCTCGGATAAAGGCTCGTACTTGTTGGCAACGGAAAAGAATATACAGGATTATGGAGATGTGATTGCCAATTTCCAGAAAACGGTATCAGACTGGGGATTTGTAGTCAATGCGGGTGCCAGCTTTAAGAATGCTTCATTCGATTATACGGCCAATTCTAACAAACTGGAATTCGGAGCACCTCTCGCCAGCGTAGCCAATAAGTTTACATTGAACAACCTGACTCCGGAACCCCAATATCAGGAGGGTAAAAAGATGAAGTCGCAAGCTGTATTCTTTAGTGCTTCTGTGGATTGGAAAAGAAAAATATTCCTTGATGTAACCGGACGTAACGAATGGACTTCGTTGCTTGCCAATACCAAGAACAAGAGTTTCTTCTATCCGTCGGTAGGTATGTCTTTTGTGTTGACAGAGTTCTTCAAAGTGCCGGAGAAAATATTGACGTTCTCCAAGCTTCGTCTGTCGTATGCTAAGGTAGGAAATGTGCCGATGTCACTTGCCGGAATTACTATTCCGTCTTATCCGATTAGTCCGGGCGGTGGTGTAAGTATCAATCCCGACCTTCCTATCGACAATTTGAAGTTTGAAAAGACACAGTCGTTTGAAATTGGTTTGAATGCTCGTTTCCTGAATAACAAGTTAGGATTAGACATAACATATTATAACGCTAACACCTACGACCAGTTGTTTAAGTTCAGAGCACCGGAAAGCAGCGGTTATGCCAATTTCTATGTGAATGCCGGTAAAGTAAACAATAAAGGTCTTGAGGCTTCTATTGATGCGGATTTGACATTCGGAGATTTCAATTATTCACCGAAACTTACGGTAACCTACAATAAAAACAAAATTGTGGAATTGGTGAGAAATATTCCTAATCCGTTTACCGGAGCCGATATGAATGTTTCACATTTCGACATGGGAGGACTTTCTTATTCATTCCGTAACTATATTGATGAAGGTGGTTCTATCGGTGATATATATGTCAATTCGGTGAAAAAAGACGGAAACGGATATGTATATGTGAATCCGAATACCTTGAGCATGATGGTGGACAATGAGAATTTGATTTATGCGGGAAATACCAATCCGGATTGTTCTTTGGGATTTAACAATGCGTTCAGCTATAAAGGGTTTACGCTTTCCTTCCTGATTGATGCTCGTATTGGCGGAAAAGTGGTTTCTGCCACACAAGCTGTTCTGGATTCTTTCGGTGCATCTGAACAGAGTGCAAAGGCGCGTGACAATGGTGGCGTGCTTGTAAACGGAGTGCTGATGGATGCAGAAACTTACTATACTCAAGTGGGGGCAGGTACAGGCGTGTTGTCCAATTATGTATATGATGCTACCAATATACGTTTGAGGGAAGCTTCGCTTTCTTATCGTTTCAAACCATTGTTCAAGAACTTTGTGAAGGATTTGACTCTGTCCGTGACCGGACGTAATTTGTTTATGATTTATAATAAGGCTCCTTTTGACCCACAACTAACCTCTTCAGTGGGTACTTTCTATCAAGGTATAGACTATTTCATGATGCCGAGTTTAAGAAGCTTCGGTGTGAGTCTTAAATTTACATTATAATTAAATTAACAAACAGATGAAAATGATACTAAATAATAGATATTTCGGCAAAAGTCTGCTTCTGGTTTCTGCTTGTTCTTTGTGGATATTAGGAGCTTGTACAGGAGATTTCATGGAGACAAATACCGATCCCAATGCTGTGACGGAAGAAGAGCTGGGATATGACAACTTGGGTACGGGCTCGATGATAACGCAGATGCAGTATCAGATGTATCCGTGTATTACAAAAGACCAGAATATAGATGTCAATAACTATCAGAAAATGTTTAGCCTTGCCGGAGATATCTTTTCCGGGCATCAGGGAGCTTCCAACATGTTTGATAGTAACGGAAGAAACAATACGACGTATGATATGTATCCCGACTGGTGTGCGGCGGCTTATACTGTGGCTTATCAGAATTATATGAGTCCTTGGTATACCCTTTATACTAAAAGGAATATCAACCCTTCCACATTTGCAGTGGGACAGATTTTGAAAGTTTTCGGTATGCACCGCATCACGGATATGTATGGTCCGATTCCTTATAAGGATTTCGCACCTGCTTCCGATGTGCCGTTCACTTCACAGCAAGACATTTACGAACAGTTCTTTAGCGAACTGGATGAGGCAATCGGGATATTGAAAGAGTTTATCAAAGATAATCCCGGTGCCAAGCCATTGGTAAGTTATGATAAGATTTATGGCGGTGATTTTGAAAAGTGGGTAAAGTTTGCCAATTCTTTGAAGTTGCGCTTAGCTCTTCGTATCGTTTATGTAAACGAAACGATGGCCCAGCAGAAAGCTGAAGAGGCAATAAGAGACGGTGTATTTATTGATAATGAGGATAATGCCATGTTAAAAGTGGATGGCTCTGCAACGGTCAATCCTTTGTATATGATTTGTTATACTTATAATGACAGTCGTTTGGGAGCAACCCTGGAGGGCTATTTGAAAGGGTATGAAGATCCTCGTCTGGATATTTGGTTTGCCAAATCGGAAGTTTCCGGATTTAAAGAATATAACGGAATCAGATGCGGTAGTATGTTTAATGGAAATGACTATAAGGTATTTTCTAATCTGAATGTCTCTTCAAGTACGCCTATCCAGTTTATGAATGCTGCGGAAGTCTATTTTCTACGTGCGGAAGCTGCTTTGCGTAAATGGAATGCGGGGGGAGACGCAGAAACATTATATGAAAATGGGATTGTGACTGCTTTTTCCCAACCTCTGGGGGCTACCCAGGCAAAAGCGGGAGATGCAACTGCGTACATGAAGCGGACTACTTTGCCCAAAGGTTATGTTGACCCCAAGAATTCCAGTTATAGTGACAGTAGTACGGGACAGGTGTCTGTGAACTGGGCGGATGCTACCAATTTTGATGAAAGATTGGAAAAAATCATTACTCAAAAGTGGATTGCCCTGTTCCCCGACGGGCAAGAGGCATGGAGCGAATTCAGAAGAACAGGATGTCCGAGAGTGATTCGGGTGGCCAGAAATAATAGTGGCGGGCGTATCGACACTAAAAAACAAGTGGCAAGATTGCCTTATCCTACCAACTTGTCGAAAGACTATCCTGATTTATACCAGGAAGCTGTGAATAATGCCGAATTGCTGGATGGCGCCGACAATGGAGGTACGAAACTTTGGTGGGATAAAAGAAATGATAAACCTTATCAGAATTAAAAAATAGTGTATAATCTTAATAGTTTTATATGGATATGAAAAACGATCGGATAATAAAATTTCTGTGTTGCCTGTTTATGGTGACTCAGATTATCGGATGCAGCGATTGGATTGAAGCTGAACCGACTATTTTACCGGAAATGAAATATAAAGAATTGACACCGGAAGAAGAGGCTGCATTGATTGCTTACAAGAATTCGGATCATAAGATATTCTTTGCATGGATGAATTATAGTCCTGCTACTTCTTCCATGCAGACTCGGTTAAGAGGTATCCCTGATAGCCTTGATATTGTCTCATTCTTTACCGGATATGTGAATAATAAACAGAATCGGGAGGATGTGAAATTCCTTCAAGAGCGCAGAGGTACCAAGGTATTATTGACAATGTGGCCGGATAAATATTTTGCTACGACTGGAGAAGGAAGAGAGGATTTAGATTCGATGATAGTATACGCTGAGAATCTGGTTGATTCTATTTATACATGGGGATTGGATGGATTTGATTTGGATTATGAACCAAGTTTCGGCGGAGATAGTTATACCACAGAGATGATGCGTACTTTTATTGATGTAATGAGTAAATACCTGGGACCTAAGTGTGATGAGCAATATAAAGTGAATGGTAAACATAAGTTGTTGGTTGTTGACGGACAGTGGAATGACGCTGAATATGCAGACCGTTTTGATTATTTTATTGGTCAGGCATATAATGCCAGTTCCGAATCTTCACTGAATAGCAGATGTCAGGATGGATGGCAAGATTATGGGAAAGGATTCCCGAATGAAAAGAGGATCTTTTGTGAATGGGTGAGTCAGGTTGGCAATGCGTTTGGACAAGGTGGAGTGAATTATAGATATAACAATGAATATATTCCGAGTTTATGGGGAATGGCTCACTATGCTGTCGAAAGTCCGAAGAACGTGGCAGGTTGCGGTGCGTATGTGTTACAGTTCGGATATGCTGAAGGAAACCATCTGAATTTGCCTGTACCACCTAATAATTACTATTATGCACGCCAGGCGATTCAGATTATGAATCCTGCTGGTAAAACAGTGGAAGATGAAACAGACGGAGAAGAGGTTGAAGTCGAAGAATAACAATTATAAAGTTGTAAAGAAATGAAGAATTTATTCACAAAAAATAGATTGGCTGTTGCGTGCCTTTCATGCCTTGCCTTTATAGGAACGGCCTGCAATGAAAGCATAGATGTGGAAGCTGTGTATATCACTGCTGCTGAAAAAACTCCTATAACGACTTTTTCTGCAACGAACAATAACGATGAACTAGGAATAACAATTTCCAGTTCGTTGATTGCAAATTCAAATATAGAAGGTGAATTGATGATTGACAATTCGTTGGTGGAACGCTATAATAGTGATCATGGAGAGTCTTACAAAACTCTGCCGGAAGGTGCTTGTGTATTGTCGAGCAGTTCTGTGTTGGTAGAAAGCGGCAAATATCGTTCCGAAGCGGTGAAACTAGTGGTAAAGGACATAGATGCCATACAGAAAGGCGTTAATTTCTTGTTACCTGTAAAATTGGTTAGTAAAAATAAGGATTATCCTAGTTTGCCGGGAAGTGATGTTTTATATGTCATAGTCAACAGGAAGTTACTTGTGAATGTTCCTAAACTGAATGGACAGAATTATTTTAAGATAAACTTTAAGGATAATGATGTCAGCAGATTCCAGAATATGAGCGCATTTACTATCGAAACAAGAGTAAGTTTATGGGAGTTCCCTAAATACTATGGTGGTAATCTAATGAGTATTATAGGTTTTCCTGTTGGAGAGAATGCAGAGAAAGGTACATGGATTTTTGTAGATGGAACTCCTGACCGTGTGGGAGGTGAAGGTGATGTGCCTGTCTTTATGTTTGCAACGAAAGGGTGGTCAGTGTATGCTGGTAAGTTGGGATATACGCTCGAAAAGAATGCTTGGTATCATGTAGCCGGAGTATTTGAAAATAATACCCTGTCTTTGTACATTGATGGAATTTTGTTTGTACAAGCGGAATATGCAAATCCGATTTCATTGTCAGATAAGTTCTACATCGGAGCTGCACCGGGAGTGCAAAACGGTTTCTATTTGAAAGGTTCTGTGAGCGAAGCACGTTTTTGGACAAGGGCATTGTCTGCTTCCGAATTGAAGAATCCGCTTCATCGTTGTTTTGTAGAAGTTGACAGTGAAGGGTTGGAAGGCTACTGGAAGCTGGATGATATGAGTGATGAGTGTAAGGATTATACCGGACATGGTCATACTGCTGTGAAGGAAGGAAGTGGTGCTATAGAATGGATGACTGAAGTACCTTGTCCTTGATTCTTCTAGTTTATTTGTAAGTTTGAATAGAAATAAGAAGGAGATGTGATTATTTTGACACATCTCCTTTTTTAAACTTAAACCTTTTATCTTAATTACTTGCTATTATAAGCCGTCAACATCCAAACCAATTTTTCCTGTTCTTTCAGATAATCGCTCATCATCGAAACGGTTACTTCATCTCCGG
>ERZ791607.1697-NODE-1697-length-14498-cov-2.358859_pt1 | contig 14498 bp, 9 predicted proteins | sample MGYA00509964_ERZ791607 | MGnify/ENA primary metagenome ERZ791607 (study PRJEB30046, sample SAMN00791907) | human gut metagenome | study: EMG produced TPA metagenomics assembly of the A metagenome-wide association study of gut microbiota in type 2...
CATATTGTCTATAGTGTACTCGACAATAATATCACACGCAATGCCCCATATAAATAAATCTCTCTCACCTCTCACCCACAGGTGGCTGAAAATGCAATGCAAAACACTATGTAGAAAAAGCCTGTCAAGGTATTTAGAGTTTTTCTTAAAAACGCTTATCATATGTTCAGGCTTAAAAAATATACAATTTCCATCCGTTGACATGGTCTCTATCGTCTCGTCAACTTGCGGTATAAGCTCAAAGCAACATCAAAAAATCTAAGCTCCATATATAGTTCATTCTTAACAAATTTAAAAATATCATTAGAAACCTGCCACTCCCACCCGCTCTGTGTCTGCACTCTCAATTTTATATCCACCTCCCATGCAATCACCTAAATTTCAAAAAGCATATCTCGACTTCCGTATATCCTCTTTTTTCCGGCGGTATTTTAATATAAGTGCTGCCGCCTCACCAAAGCCGGTCTCATTTGCCACAACTATTGCTCTTTCTATCAAAAACGGTTGTTTTTCCCTTCAAAAGTTCTTTTACTTTATGCACGCCTTCGTCTTCTGTGGCACTGGCAAATATTACTTTGTATCCGGCAAGGTTATAAATATTTTTCAGATAATCCATATACAAAACTTCTGATGAACTTCCAAGCATATATGGATACATCAAACGATAGAGTGCGATTTTTCCTGCAACCTTTACGCTTTCCTCTGCAGATGCCTTTGGAAATATCGTATCATACTGGTTCATATCAGCTTTTCCACCATCAAAACACTGTCTTGCCCGAAATCCTTCACCCTCTATGTTTCTTCCAAATATATGTGCAGGAGCTATCTCGTCATAGACTTCACTATATTCAGGATAAAGCACTTTAGCAATAACTTTTTCTTCTTTTATATATGTGACTTCAATCTCTGAAGAAATCCTGCTGAGCACCTGTTTAAGTCCCGTAATGTCACTTATATCACTTCGTAAATATATCTTATTTAAGCTGCGACAGTTCATAAACACATCACTGCCAACCTCTTTTATATTCTTTCCTATTGTAATACTTTCAAGCTTTTTACAGTTGTAAAAAGCATTATTTCCTATCTGCATCACACCATCAGGTAACTTTATGCTGTTTGCAAACTCACCTGCAAATTCATGGTAAATTGTTTTGTCTATATCTATTTCATCATATTCATTCTGTAATTTTTCCGGCAGATGCAGCTTTTCTGAAAAACAATATGGTGCAATCTTATTTATCTTATCACATTCTCTTTTTATATATAAATCTTCATTTTCAATATCTTTATTTGTATGGTCTTTTTTTCTATCTGCAATATCTACAGTGCCACTTTTTCCAAAAACACGATAAAGCGTAAAGCCTGTCTCATTTTTATCTAATAATAAAATAAGCTCATTTATTTCTCTTATCATTTTTTTGCTGACTTCCTATACTCTAAAAATAATACTGCCATGTTCTGAATTAATTATCGTTACTGTTCACCCACAAACCTGACAACACGGTCAAGCTATACGCTAATAAGCGAATTTCATAAGTTTAAACAGTACCTTTTATCAAAACATGGCAGTCTGATATTTTCAATTTTTTATATTTATAATTTCACTATGAAAATCTTCACCGTTGCCCGTTGCATTGTAAACCCTTCTGCACCTTACTCTCAGTCCGGTTTATGATTATTTCAAAAGTTCATCGATCATCTTATCCATCTGCTCGACATTTTCTTCTTTAACTGTTGATTTAATTGAAACTATATTTTCACATATCTCAATGTTTTTCATACTCTCAAGACTCTCACGCATTTTCTTTGCCGCAAGAGGAGCCCATGAACCATTTTCAACAAGTGCAGCTTTTCTCTTCTGGAAATTCTTTGATTTTAAATGATTTAAGAAATCTTCCATAACCGGGAAAAGTCCTCCATCATAAGTTGCACAGGCAAGCACCATCTTGTCATATCTAAAAGCCGCTTCAACAGCTTCTGCCATATCGTCTCTTGAAAGATCCATGACTTCCATCTTCTCAACGCCTTTTGCCTTAAGTTTGTCTGCTATCTGCTTTGCCGCTTTTGCAGTATTGCCGTGGATTGATGCATAAGCCACAATAACACCTTCATCCTCAGGCTCGTAACTGCTCCATGTGTTATAAAGGTCGAGATAATATCCAAGATTTTCCTTTAATACAGGACCATGAAGCGGACATATGGTCTGAATGTCAAGTGCAGATGCTTTTTTAAGGAGATTTTGAACCTGTGCACCATATTTTCCTACTATATTGAAGTAATATCTTCTGGCTTCACAAGCCCATCCCTCATCATCCTCTGAATCGAGTGCTCCGAACTTTCCAAATCCATCGGCAGAGAAAAGTATTTTTTCTGTTTTCTCATATGCTACCATAACCTCAGGCCAGTGAACCATAGGTGCCATCACAAATGTAAGCGAATGACTTCCGAGAGAAATCTCATCACCCTCTTTTACAACGACCTGTCTGTCAGCAAAATCCTCATCAAAGAACTGTGGAAGCATCTGGAAAGTTTTTGCATTTCCGATAAGCTGCATATTTGGATATTTATGTGCGATAAGCCCTATATTGGCTGCATGGTCAGGCTCAAGATGTGATATAACAAGATATGATGGCTCTTTCCCGCCAAGTGCCTCCTCAATATTTTTAACCCATTCATCTGTTGCTCTTGCATCGACTGTATCCATTATCGTAATCTTTTCATCAAAAATAATGTATGAATTGTATGATACGCCATCAGGTACTACATACTGACTCTCAAATAGATCTATATCCTTATCATCCACCCCAACATATTTTATACTGTCTGAAATAAACATAATTTAAAAATCTCCTTTCGTATCCAAAAATTTTTATCTAATAATAAGTGCAGTCATCTACACTAATTAAACATATTAAACATTTTCTCAATAACTTCCACCGTGCCTTCAATACCGTAGCAAGCTGTATTAAGACACATATCGTAATTTTCTGAATGACCCCAGTGGCGGCCTGTATAATAATTGTAATAAGCCTTTCTCGCCCTGTCCATATTCCTTACTTTTTCAACAGTGTCATCATATGAAGCTCCGGTACAAGCCATATCGTGTTTTACTCTCTCCTCAAACGGAGCTCCGATAAATACTGAGATGTGAGGTATATCTGCGTGCTCAAGCACAACATCTGCACAACGACCTAAGAATATACAGTCACCTTTTTTTGCCATTTCCTCTATCATCTGGCTCTGTGCAAAGAAAAGTTCATCATTTCCTGCAAACTTGCGAAGTGAAAATGGAGTCTTATTAAGCCATCCTTTTTTGCTGTCTGCCTGTGATGCATCGACACTTGAAAAATCTCTGCCTATATGCTCGCACGCCATTTTGATTATCTGGTTGTCATAGTAAGACATATTTAATCTTGTTGAAAGTCTCATACCAACTTCATGTCCGCCGCTTCCATACTGACGACCTATGCAGAGTATTCTGTGATTTTCGTCTTTAAATCTGTCTTTCATCTCAGATATGTTACTTACAAAGCTGTCTGGAAGCTGTCTTGTCGGATTGTACTGCGCAAGCATCTTATTAAGTTCTTCAAGCTCTTTTTTGCACTCCTCCGCAACTGACGGATTCTTTATAGTCGAAATCATATTTCCGATAAGGATAGTCTCGTCTCTTATAAAATGCCTCTTATCTTCGTCAAGATGTTTAAGCATCTTTTTCACCGATAAATCTTTTCCTGCCGGAAATACCTTTCCCATCGTACTTCCCGTTGCTTCATAAACTTTCACATCAAGTTCATAAATCTTTTCAACAAGCTCTTTAACATCATATTTTTCCATATTCATCAACCCTCCATTCCTGCATAAAATACTCCCCTGCCGATAAACATCTGTACATATTTTCTAATAACCTACTTTTTTTCCTTTGGATGTCATATATCCGCTTATCCTGCCCGCTTTATAGTCTTTCTTCTTTGTGGCAGCCGGCACTGAAGGATCTGTAGGGTCATAATTTATTGACTCTGCTATTTTTATCGTAGCAGCTTTTCCGAGAGGTCCCGGTTTTTCCTTTTTCAATTTTAACTGAACTGCCCACAGCTGCATAATCGTAAAGCCACTTTGCATCAGCAACAGTCATTCTTATGCATCCTGCCGATGCTGCACTGCCAAGTTTGTTATAGTTGCTTGCACGAAGTGCATAATGCGACTGACTTCCAACAGCTATCGCATGAAAATAAACATTTCCGACAACATGACTTGCCCATCTGGCATAAACGGTGCTTCCATCAGGCTCTCCCATAGGCTTTAAACTATATTTTGCTGCCGTACCGTTTGAAGAAATCGAATACGAGCCAAGCGGTGTGTAAGACGATGAAATAGAAAGTCCTGCCGCACCTGATGTGGTTGCTGTATCTCTGCCTACCGAAACTGTACAAGTCTTTACCGGTATGATATAGTCTTTTTTCTGACTGTCGTATGCATATATAGTAACACAACAGGCAGCTCTGTTCACTACTATTTTTAATTTTTTGTTACCTTTTTTTAATTTAAGCACATTTGTGAGATCTGTAAGTTTTTCTCCGTTTTTATAATAAAACTTATAAACTTTTCCGGCATATTTTTCATAACGCCATCCGTTCTTTCCAACCTCTGAACTTTTTACACTGAACTCTTTTGTCTTAAATTTAATCTCCTTATTCCACTGTGTATAACCACACGCAACAACCTGTGTTCTTCCACTTACCATATACTGATAGTTTGCAATATATGTTTTATTTGAATATACACCGATAAGTTTTTTTATCAATGTTCTCTTACCGTTTTTTATGCTGTAAACTTTAAATCTTACACTTTTTATATTTCCCGGTATATACGCATTTTTAAGTCTGAATTTTGCGGTACCATTTGCCAGCTTAGTTACTGTAAGTGTCCCCGTTTTTACCCTTACTGACGCAGTTCCGGTCTTTTTAAGTATTCTCACTATCCCCGCGTTGTCCGTCACTGAAACTTCTATCTTATAATTTCCAAACTTATAATTTATCGTTTTTAACGGTATATCTGAATAATAATATGTACTTGTACCGTTATGCACCCCCTTTTCCGTACATACAAGTTTTCCTGCACTGTTATAAATATTAAATGTAACATTCTTTACGACAAGTGCTGAATTTACTTTCTCAACAAAAACTCTAAATGTCTGATTTTTTTCTGTTTTTGAAGTTGACTTTGAGCCGATTTTCCCATAAGTAAGTGCAAGATTAAACTCTTTTTGTGCCAGCAGCTCACTGCCGCCTGAAAGTTTGCTGTTTATAACAGTGAATCTCGCGTAATATGTACCATATGTATTACAATACTTTGTAAGATCAACATCCCAGCTTTTTGTTGCAGTCGGAATAACTGTTGCCGTTCCAACTTTTTTCTCATCTTTTCCGTTTTTCTTCAAAATCGAAAGCTGTATCTGACTGTCTTTTCCCGGAATAATAATATCATTTTCTTTATTTACTAAAGATATAGTCCTGTTTGTTTTTGATTTATATCCTGCAACATCTAATGTTAATTTATCCCTGTGTATTGAAAAATCGCACTTTGCAGCAGCCTCTACAGGAGTACCGTCACTCATAAGAAATGAAACCGTATATTCCCTATATGCATATGTGCTTAAATCTGAAAGTGAAAACGAACCTGAATACTGTCCGTTCTGGCAGTTTTCTGCTGTAAATGTCACCGGCTGTTCAAGCACTGTGACCGTATTTTCAGATTCATCTTTATATGTAACCTTTGTTGTCATCCCCGATGTCTGTGCCGTATCTATACCTGCAAGTGTATAATTGCATACACCGTTTTCTCTGTCAGCATTGACATCTGCACTGTACTGTGCAGCTTTTGCGTTTGGTGAAATCGCAAATACCGCAACTACTATAGCAATCATAAATACTGCCGGCAATGCAATGAACTTTTTTTTGTGTTTACCTTGTTTTAACATTTTGTTCCTCCCATTTCTATCTACAGATATACTATTTATATGAATAGTGCAGCCACTTTTTCACATACATATATTTTACCACTTCTTAATAATGTAATGCAAGTGCGGCAAATGATATTTTGCCCTGTTAAATATTGATGCGTAACTTCACAAACAGTGTCAGGTTTGCGAATGTGCAACTCTCAATTCAGACATAAAAAGAGCGAAATCAGCGTTTTGCTCCTGGTGTCACACTACTTTACGAGTATTTTCTCATGTATATTTTTAATGCTCTCTGTCACAAGTTTCTTAAAGTCGCCTGATACCCTGTCGGCTGTTTCCTGTACTTCTTTATGGCTAAGTGGTGCAACACTCATGCCACTTGCAAGATTTGATATACACGAAATACCGCATATCATCATACCCATATGGTTTGCCGCCACAGCTTCGCAAGCCGTACTCATTCCGACGACATCCGCACCGAGCACTCTCGCCATCCTTATTTCCGCCGGAGTCTCATATGCCGGTCCTGTAAACTGCAGATATGTTCCCTCTTTTAAGTCAATGTCAAGTTCAGCCGCCGTCTTTTTAATCACCTTTCTTAAACTAATATCGTATATCTCGCTCATATCAGGAAATCTCGCACCGAGTTCATCAATATTTTCCCCAATAAGAGGTGACGGCACAAAGCTTGAAATCTGATCCTTTATCAGCATAAAATCACCCGGTCTGAAATCATAATTCACACCGCCGCCCGCATTAGTAAGAAACAAAACCTTTGCTCCCATCAGTTTCATAAGCCTTATTGGAAGCACTACATCAGAAATATCATATCCCTCGTAATAGTGGACACGCCCCTGCATACATACAACAGGCACATCTCCAACATAACCGAAGATATACTTACCCTGATGTCCCGGAACGGTCGAAACCGGAAACCCCTCAATCTCATGATAATCAAGCTCGCAGACAACCTCAATGCCATCCGCAAAATCACCAAGCCCTGAACCAAGCACCAATGCAATCTCCGGCTTAAAATCAACCTTATTCCTAAAACACTCATAACATCTGCTAAGCTTATCATAAACTTTATTCATCCACAAAACCTCCTTACTATTATAATTTCCATACGGTTACCTCGATACAGTAAATTGCGAAACTGTCATAATATATGATTAAATTGTGCAAATATAACAAATAGTGTTAGCAGTGTACTCTGTCACCGTCAGCACTTAGTCAGCGTATTTTGCTGACGGGTCAATGCTTTTTTATTGACCTATGTACTGCTACGAGTGACAGGTAGCGAAAGCGTACCTGCGGTACTATTTGTTATAGTTGTGCAATTAACACAACCTATAATCAGTTTCGCTCACCTGTATTATCCGGCTAAACCTTTTCCAAGTTTCCCCGTATAAAGCTGGTAATACTTGCCTTCCTCTTTTATAAGTTCATCATGCGTTCCACGCTCTATTATCCTGCCCTGCTCAAGAACCATGATACAATCACTGTTTCTTACTGTTGAGAGTCTGTGGGCGATAACAAATGTCGTTCTGCCTTTCATAAGTCCGTCCATTCCCTGCTGAACAAGTTTCTCAGTTCTTGTATCTATCGAACTTGTAGCCTCATCAAGGATAAGTGCAGGTGGGTCTGCAACTGCCGCACGTGCTATTGCCAGAAGCTGTCTCTGTCCCTGACTCAAGTTTGCACCGTCACCGGTGAGCATTGTGTCGTATCCGTCAGGAAGTCTTGTGATAAAGCTGTGTGCATTTGCAAGTTTTGCTGCCTTTACGATTTCCTCGTCTGTCGCATCAAGTTTACCGTACTGGATGTTTTCCCTTACTGTTCCGGTAAACAGATGTGTGTCCTGCAAAACGATACCAAGCGAGCGTCTTAAGTCATTTTTCTTTATCTTGTTTACATTGATACCGTCATATCTTATCTTTCCATCCTGAATATCATAAAATCTGTTTATAAGATTTGTGATAGTTGTCTTTCCAGCACCAGTCGCACCTACAAAAGCTATCTTCTGACCCGGTTTTGCATAAAGCACTATGTCGTGGAGTATCATCTTGTCATCATTATAACCAAAGTCAACATGGTCAAATACTATGTCACCTCTCATATGTGCATATGTGGTTGTTCCGTCATCCTTATGGAAATGTTTCCATGCCCACATTCCAGTGTGTTCTTCTGTCTCGACTATATCTCCGTTTGCATCCTCTTTTGCATTGACAAGCTCGACATATCCGTCATCCACCTCAGGTTCTTCATCAAGAAGCTTAAATATTCTGTCTGCACCTGCCATAGCCATTACGATAGAGTTAAACTGCTGGCTCATCTGGTTTATAGGCATTGAGAACGATTTACTAAATGTAAGGAAACTTACAAGACCACCTATCGTAAATCCGCCAATACCGTTAAGGGCAAGAATACCTCCGACCATCGCACAGAGCACATAGCTTATGTTTCCAAGCTGTGCATTTATCGGCATAAGTATGTTGGCAAATTTGTTGGCATTGTTCGCACTGTCAAACAACTGGTCGTTTAACCGGTCAAATCCCTCCATGCTTTCTTCCTCATGGCAAAATACCTTGACTACTTTCTGTCCTTCCATCATTTCCTCGACATAACCGTTTAACTTACCTATATCTCTCTGCTGAGCCATAAAGTAAGAACCGCTTAGTCCGCCAATCTTCTTTGTAACTACAAGTGTAACACCGACCATCACAAGTGTGAGGATAGTAAGCGGTACATTGAGTATCAGCATATAAATAAATACGCTGACAATGGTTATCGCACTTGATATCGCCTGAGGAATACTCTGGCTTATCATCTGACGGAGCGTATCTATATCATTTGTGTAAAGTGACATAATGTCTCCATGTGCGTGTGTATCAAAATATTTAATAGGAAGTGTTTCCATCTTATTAAACATTTCTATTCTGAGTCTTTTAAGTGTTCCCTGAGTAACATATATCATAAGTCTGTTATACAGAAATACTCCTATGACACCTGCACCGTAAAATATTCCTACTTCTGTTATCTTTGCAAGAAGTTTTGAAAAATCAGGGTCAGAACTCTTTGACAAAGGCACTATATATTTGTCAATAAGTGTCTGCGTAAACATTGTTCCCTGATTTGTTGCAAATACACTTGCTATTATTCCGACTACCACTATAAGACAGTGTACCCAGTAATACTTGAATACATATTTCATCAGTCTTATAAAAAGTTTGCCCGGATTTTCTATTTTTGCACCCGGTTTTCCCGGTCCCATTGGTCCTTTAGGCATAAAGCATTAACCTCCTATATTATTTTTCATCAAAATCGGCATTGCCGTTTACCTGTGATTCATATACTTCCTTATATATCTCGTTGTTTTCAAGCAGTTCATCCGATGTTCCAAAGCCGTTTACACAGCCGTCCTCCATAACGATTATCTTGTCACAGTCCTTTATACTTGAAACTCTCTGTGCAATGATTATCTTTGTAGTTCCCGGTATCTCCTCGGCAAACGCTTTTCTTATCTTTGCGTCAGTTGCAGTATCAACGGCACTTGTCGAATCATCAAGTATAAGTACCTTAGGTTTCTTTATAAGTGCTCTTGCTATACAGAGTCTCTGTTTCTGTCCACCTGATACATTGTTACCGCCCTGCTCGATATATGTATTGTAGCCGTCTGGCATCCTGTCGATAAATTCATCGGCACAGGCAAGTTTGCATGCTCTTATACATTCCTCGTCAGTGGCATTTTTGTCACCCCAGCGGAGATTGTCAAGTATCGTTCCGCTGAACAGTACATTTTTTTGCAATACGACTGCAACCTCATCCCTGAGCGTCTCAATATCGTACCTTCTTACATCAATTCCGCCAATCTTAACCGCACCGTCAGTTACATCATAAAGACGGCTCAAAAGATTGACAAGACTTGATTTGGCACTTCCCGTTCCTCCTATGATACCGATAGTCTGTCCTGACTTTATCTCAAGGTTAATATCCTTTAAAACAGGAGTTTTTGCTTCTTTTTTGTAGCTGAAGTTTACATGTTCAAAAGAAATGTCACCACTCTTAACTTCCATAACAGGCTTCTCAGGATTTGTTATGTCAGGTTTCTCATTTATTACTTCGCATATACGCTCTGCACTTGATACACTCATTGTTATCATTACAAATACCATTGAGAGCATCATAAGGCTCATAAGTATGTTCATGCAGTAAGCAAGAAGTGTTGAGAGATTGCCTATCTCCATATCTCCACCTACGATAAGTTTTGCACCTACTAAACTTATGATGAGAATACAACTGTAAACCGTAAGGTTCATAAGCGGCATATTGTAAGCAACCGTCTTTTCTGCTTTAATAAACATCTTATAAACATTCTCACTTGCTTTCGTAAATTTCTTCTGTTCAAAACTCTCTCTTGAGTAAGCCTTTACAACTCTTATCGCATTTACATTTTCCTGAACACTCTCGTTAAGTTTATCGTATTTTTTAAATACCTGGTCAAAATATTTCATGGCAACTTTTATTATAAGTGCAAGGAAACATCCGAGTATGATAACTGCTATAAGATATATAGAAGCAACCCTTGCATTTACATAAAATGACATTGCCATAGCACAGATAAGGCTCGCCGGTGCTCTCATGCACATACGGAGTATCATCTGATACGCATTCTGAACATTTGTTACATCAGTCGTAAGTCTTGTCACAAGACCTGAAGTACTGAACTTATCAATATTTGAGAAACTGAAAGTCTGAATATTGTCATACATAGCCTTTCTTAAGTTTCTCGCAAATCCCGTCGATGCACTTGCACCGTATTTTCCACCCATAGCACCAGCCCAAAGGCTTACAAATGCTGTTAATACCATCAGTGCACCCATAAGGTAAATATGAGTAAGATTACCTTTTTGCACACCATCGTCAATTATTGAACCCATTATCAATGGAATAATAGTTTCCATGATAACTTCCAAAATCATAAATACAGGAGTAAGAATCGAATCTTTTTTAAATTCTTTAACCTGTCCGCCTAATGTTTTAAGCATTTTTGTCCTCCTTATAATTTATTAAATTAAAAACATGAAGCCGTTAGCATAAATATTATACCTCAACTGAAATCTTCAATGTCCTAATCCACTCTCTTATGGCATCATCCCATCCCCTGTCGAGTGTTTTATCCATTGTAAACTCTCTGTGTGTGATACCTGTCACCATAGTAAGTTCACCTTTTTCATATCTTATCTGAAGATAAAGATCAGGCTGCTCGCTTAAATATCTTGAAAACACTCCACTTTCAGCAAGAATTTTTTCTGCTGCCTTATGGCTCGCCTTAAGCGAGAACTTCATATACTCAGGCGTCTTTTTTCCTTTTATGTAATCAAATAAAAAATCCCTTGCCTCTCCCCAGTATAAAAGTTCGGACAATTGATTTTCTTTTTCGTCATCATCATACCAATTTAAATTTCTTTTTCCATTTATTTCAAACATGGCAAATGTTACCACCTTTGACTCTTCAAGCAAAAACTCATCAAATGTCTCCCTTAAAAGCAGATGAGCCATTGTTATCTTAATATCATTTATTTTTAAACTTAACATAAAATCTCAACTTTCCGTTAATACTATTTACACGACAACCAAGACAGCAAAACCGATGCCTTATTTAGCATCAATCTTCTGTCAGTTGTCTTTATATATATGCAGCTTTAAACCATCGGTGAATGTTACTGAACCCACTTTTATACAGACAGTAACATTGAATATTCCGTACATTTGTGCACTTTGTACAGAATAAGTATTTGAGCAGTTATGTAATGCCACACCGAAAGTATGATCCTGTTCATAATTCAGATTGTTTTCCCTAAAATGAATAAGACCGTACAAGCACTTAAAATGCACAGAAACGAGGTTTCCTATGAAAAAAAATGCTGAAACAATGAAAGAAGTAGCTTCACTTTGCAGCAAATACTGTAGCTGTGACGATTGCGGATGTAAAAATTCAACATCAGCAAATGCATCCTGTCAGAATTGCACACACTATGATGCCAAAAATGTGTGTGACATCGATCTTTATGAAGAAATCGTGACTAACCACAACCTTTAATACTGTCCGACAACCGACAGTTAAGAACTTTTAGGATGCTGCAAAACGACCGTAAATACAAACAGTCTTTTTAGCATACCAACAGTTCTTATGAGGGGCAATGTAAATTTATTGCCCCTTTTTGCTGTCAGCATTTATATGATTTACCGGCATTTTTTATCCTGTGTCAACATTTCACTCCATGTATTGTAATCATTCTATCTGCCGACAAATACAACTATACTTCTCGGCTCAACCAAATATTCCCTAAATAGCTGTTTCTCCGGTTTAATTTTCCTTTTTCTTTTTTTCTTTGGCGGCAATGTAAAGAATTCTCCCGAATGGGTATCAATGGCAGGATACCATTTTTTACCAACCGTGGGATTTGGAAGTTCAAACACTTTTTGTTCCCAAAACATATTAAAAGCGATATAAATGTCATCATCCTCGGTGATGCCGTATCTGCCACCGAGCAGTATGCCAAGCATCCTGCTGTAATTTGAAAAATCAGCTCTCCACGCCTGCGTGCCGTGAACCGACATATCAGGTATGCCTATGCCTTTCGTATCAAACATCGAAAGCGGTTCTTTTCCATGCAATACACAGTGTTGTTTTCTGAAAGCTATCATCCTTTTGACAAATTCAAATATATCCTGCTCTGACTTTGTGTGTTTCCAGTTGAGCCATGTGATATTATCATCGTGGCAATATGCATTGTTATTGCCAATCTGGGTATTGCCAAACTCATCACCCGCAAGAAGCATAGGTGTTCCCTGACTGCAAAGCAGCATCGTAAAGGCATTGCGTATCTGATTCATCCTGCTTCTCATTACGGCTCTCTTTCTGGTCTTTCCCTCAATGCCGCAGTTCCAACTGTAATTAAACTCCGTCCCATCATTATTATTCTCACCGTTTGACTCATTGTGCTTTATATCATATGACACAAGATCCATCATAGTAAAACCGTTTACATGAGTGATAAAATTTATAATAGAATAATCGGGAGCATTTCTCTTAAATCTCTCCGAGAAAGTCTGAACCATGCCCTCATCACTCTTTAAAAAGCGTCTTGCATCATTCATAAAGCCCTCATTGTACTCGGCAAGCACATTGTCATTTAGAGCACCTGTGTCACGGAGCATATTTTCATCCCAGTAAGATGTAAGAAGTTTGACTCCTGAAATAATCGGATCCGATACGAGCGAGATTGCAGGCATTACCTCCTGATTTACCCTGAATCCGTCAATATGGTAATTAATGACCCAGTGCCTTAAGCAGTCTGTCATAAGATACAGATTTGTCCCCGGTCTGAAATAGATATCCATAAGAACTTCAATCCCTGCAAGATGCATCTGTCTTACAAACTCTTTAAACTCAGCATCTGAATGTCTGACATCTGAGGCATAAGATGATTTAGGAGACAAATAATATGTATTTTTAGTGCCATATCCCCAGTAGTTAATCCTGTATTTCACATCCTCATCACTGCCATTTTCAGATGGTGCATTATAGCTGCCTACATCCAAGCTCAGTTCATCAAACTCATAACATGGCAGAAGCATAAGTGCATTTATACCAAGTTCTTTAAGGTAGGGGATTTTTTCAATGATACCAAGATATGTTCCCTTATCTTTGACTTTTGAGGATGAATGTTTTGTAAAGCCCCTGACATGAAGCTGATACATTATAACTTCACTGAAATCCCTTCTCGGAAGGACATCCTGTTTCCAGTCAAACTCCTCCAGACTTATACCTGCACGCACACTGTCAGGATTTCGTCTTTTTCCCCATCTGTCACGCCCGTGTATAATCTGTGCATAAGGATCGGCAAACTCCTCACCGTCTGCCTCATACATATACTCATATTCCTCCGACAACACCTTTGCTATATTGCAAGTGTCATCACCCTTTATTCCAGTGACGGTAACAAAATAAACGCTTCCCTTTTTGTATTCATCTTTCAAAGGAATGACAGCCGCCGGAAGTTTCCTGCCTATACGATACAGCTTCAGCATACACTTCTTTTTATTTGGAAGGTAAACCGCAAACTGTACACCTCTGACTACTTTTGTGACTCCGAGTGTCAGGGTATCTCCCGGCTGAACATTAAACAACTCCTTTGACATTTTCGTTTTCTCCATTCAATCTGATGTACTTATTTTGTATGCTTATAGCAATACAATAATCTATAGTATTCTTATTTTACTACAAATTCTTTCTATCTGCAAAACATAATTTGTTAAATATTTGTGTTCACCTTGTAAACATTAAATAAACTATTTTAAGATTTTTGCCTTATACCCTTGCAAAATAGCCATTTTTCTGTAAAATAGAAAGAGTTATATAGTTGACCGAACCAAAGGTAAGGTTATACTTTCTGATTTAAAGTCAGGAAAAAGAAAACTTATAGAATTGATAATTATATTAGAAAAAGAAAAAATATAAATGATCCAAGCC
>ERZ791607.1728-NODE-1728-length-14259-cov-2.492185_pt1 | contig 14259 bp, 9 predicted proteins | sample MGYA00509964_ERZ791607 | MGnify/ENA primary metagenome ERZ791607 (study PRJEB30046, sample SAMN00791907) | human gut metagenome | study: EMG produced TPA metagenomics assembly of the A metagenome-wide association study of gut microbiota in type 2...
CTCTCCTGTTGACATGGATTGGGACAGCACTGTAAGTGAGGGCGAAATTCCGGCAGTTGTGTATGAAGCGTTTGATGATTATATGACATACAAAGACGTCGGAGGCACTCCTTCCCACTACGATCTTTCCGCATCACTGGTAGGGGCTATCGACCACATTATTGATATTTGTAAAATCGATTCTGAAGCGTTCGCTTCTAAACTGAACACCGCCACTATTATATTCTCGAATGGTCGAATTCAGCGCCTCTCTTTGTCTTATGATGTCTCGGACTCTTTAGCCACTGCTGTGCAGCAAATTTATGAAATGGGCGAATTACTTGATAATAGCATTGTAACGATTGAGGCCTGCGATGAAGTCGAGGCTCTGATCAACTTCAAGAACATATCAATGATTCAACTTCCACTTGCAAAAATTGAGTGCGACATTAAGAGATCTCTGTCTGAGACGGATGATACGTAATTGGGAATCAATTCATTGATAATCCACGATATAAAACCCGCCCCGGCTTCCTGTTACGGAAACCGGGACGGGTTTATTATACTTATGAAGTTTTATGTGTACTCTCTCACGCAATCGCTTGCGGGGATTTTTAATAGCAGCCTGAGCAAGTGCCAAAATTCAGGGCATTTGGGAAGAATGATAGTACGTTTTTATCTTCACATGAATTCTACTCCAGAAATGTTTCTTGTTCGATTGTGACCCCATATTGCAAAATCTTATCAATTGCATCAACAAACAGCGTATGTCTTCCCGCATTCCGCTCTTCCATCAGCTTCTTCAGATACTGCTCCGGCCGCTTCAGGCCATTTTTGTGGTACTGTTCCACAAAGCGCCCTTCCATACGCATGGGTTCAAGCTGTGGAAACACCGTTTGCAGGTTTTCAAACATACAAAAACCGCCCAGATCAATATCTGCCCAGAATCGAATTTGCATGGTTTCCCCTGCCGCAGCAGCCAGTTTTTCAAAAAGTTTTTTCTTCCGCGGGCTCAGAAAGCCGCCGTGATAAACAACAAGTTCTTCCGGCTGTTTTTCCGCCAACAAATATTCATCATAGTTCGTTTTATTTTCGATAAAGGTAATGCAGCAGATGTTTTTCAGTCCAATGTCCACAATCTCTGACACAAGTGTACTGGGCAAAGCCAATCCATAAGGTTCTGCTGCGCTGAGCCGTAGTTCTCCCTTCTTCAAGCAGATTGCGCAATCGCCCGAGAGTTCGTAAAGCTCCGGGCGGGCATAGATTCCCAGAAATGCAAGCTGATCCCGCGCACCAAGTTCCGCTTCTGTACAGGCCGCCGCCAGTTGGGTATTGTACTTTCGTGCAATGGTAAGAAACAGCTCCCGTACATTTCGCTCAAAATACTTGGTATCGTGAAAACACTGGCTGCTGAATGCACGCATCGTCACACTGCCGGACAGCTCCGCATATCGTTGAAACGTGAGCAAAAGCTCCTGCAGCAGACCGTCGTTTCCCCTGCAATACGTCGGCACTTTCATGCTGTTCCGCACCTGAGCACATACAGCATCCCTCCATGCCGCGATCCATGGAACGGGATTGTCTGCCAGCTTCTGCATGATGATGTTTGCAACCTCTTCTGCCTTTTTTCGCGGATGCACTCTGTCGGCGCATTCATAGCACTGTGCGACCCGTTCCAGATCCAGCACAATGCAGGAGAGAACGCTCTGCTTTCTCGCCCATTCCAGACGCACCAAAGCCTGCTGCTCCAGCTCCCGCGCTGCAATATTGTAAGCATCCCGAACCACCGCATCTTCGTATTGATACTCCGGCAACTCCCTTTTATCAATGCGCAGCATTACCCGACGTCTGGATGTGTTGGGTTCAGAAAGATGCTTACTGTTTTCAAACTTATCCAGCAGACGATTCAGGATCACCTGTGCTTCCTTCATTCTGCATCTCCTTTCCAAATGGAATGATATGCATCCGGTATCCGGATTTGTCCACTAATAATGTGCGGTCTGCAATGGGCATAATGTCCGAGACCTTATCCGGCGGCGTACAGATGATTGCCTGCAGCCCCATCTTTCGGAGAAGGAGTACACTCTCCGTGATCCGGTCACTATCCATTTTATTGAAAGCTTCATCGAACACCACCAGACGCACCGTATTACCAAAACGGGTAGCATCGTTGACGCGGTACAGCTGGGCAAACGAGGCCAGCACCGCAATATAGAATGGCGTTTGTGTTTCGCCACCGGACTTCATATTCAGTGTTTGAGAAAGCAGCTGCTTGGAACCGTTCTGGTCGGTCGTTTCCAAATCAAACTTCAGATACGTCCGGAAGTCTGTATAGCGGACGATATTCTCCTGCAGTTCGCTCTGTTTGCGGGCATTGAGCTGCGTATCGTCTGCCATTGTGATCTGGCTGAACAGTTTTTCGATCAATGGGCCGTATTTTTGCTGAAAGGGCAGTGCGAATAGACCGGATTCGCCTTCCATCAGTTCATCTGCCGTGATCATGTTATAGTAATCCAGATAATCCGGGTTTGGCCCTACGCGGAATTGGTACTTGTCTGTGCCAAATTGTGCCTGGCGCAGGGCCTTGTTCAGATTGTGCACCTGTTCTTGCACCTGGTCGATGCTGGATTTCAGTTTGGCAAGGAAATCGTTCTGGAATTGCTCCATTGCGCTTTCCCGTGCCGCCCGAATTTTTTCTTTGTATCGGGGCAGCTCGCTTTCCTGCAGAGTACGCCGTTCTTCCTCGTATTCGGTGTTATCCATCACCTCGATCTGGAATGCACAGGGTTTGAACCGTTCTGCATATTCTCTGCGTGCTGCAAACAGTTTCTTCTGAGCCCCGTCCATCGCCTTTATGCTCTGCGCCAAACTGTCGCCAAAGTTCTTGCGGATGACATCTGCCTTTTTCAAGCGGACAAGCTCCTGCCGATAGCGGGGAACGCCGATGGTTTCTCGGTATTCCTTCGTGAACTCCTCGTTCAAAACATCTTCGATGGCCTCATACCGTTGGTATTTTTCCGGCAAGATCTCATATTCCAGCTGATGGATGCGGTCTTCCAACTTCCCTTTTTGCACATTTTTCGCATCTTTTTCCTTATTGAATGCAAGGATCTCTTCTTTCAACTGTTCAATGATGCGTCGCTGCTCATCCAACCAGAACAGATTCAACTGAGAAAGCTGATTTTTGACTTCTGCGATTTCCTTGATGATCGTCTGGACGCGCTGGTAGTCCTCCTGCTTTTGCGCCACATCGATTCGGACGAATCTTTGGGTAAAAAGCGGCTCCTGCAGGCCGGTCAGCTGCTTCTGGAGCGGCTGCCAATGCCGCAGCTCTTCCTGCAGACAGGCCAGTTCCTTTTCCAGATGGTCGATGCGGAGCTGCACCGCACGCCGCCCGATGAAGGCGTCTTCCATCCAGCCCTTCCGAAGTGCGCGGGCCACATAGCCCTGATACAGCATTCCCTCTGCCGTAATTGCCGTCTTATAGCAGCGCAACTGTTCTGCCGTGTCGCAGCATATCACCCGACCCAAAAGATAGTCCACATAGCTGCGTGCCAGCTTGTTTTCTGTCTCCACCTTTTCTGCCAGACTGCCGGGCAGCGGTCGAAGTGTTTCTTTTTCCCGCAGTTTTCCGATATCTACCAGACCAAACGCACGGTACTCTGCTTCCTGCTTCAGCCGGTCGTAAATGTTAAGTGCATCCTGATAACGTCCCGGCTCCACCAGCAGATAATATTTCTGGTTATTTAGGTAGCCTTCTACCGCTCCACGCCAGCGCTCATCTGCCATTTCCAGCACATCAGCCAGAATATAAACGGGAACCGCATGCCCCGTTTTATCCGCCAGATCCTTTTCCAGCCGGTCTTTGAACAGCAGAAGTCCATGGGGATAATCTTTTATGTTCCTGCGCAGATTTGCAAGCACCGCACTTTTCTGGTCGGCTTGCTTCTTCAGCTCTGCAATACGATCCTCTGTTTTATGAGCCGCACTGCGGACAGCATCCGACAATTCGGCCACTGCCTGCTGCCCCGTTTCAAACAATTCCACAGGCCGGGCAAACAATCCCTTCTCGTCACCAGTAAATACAGCATATGCTTTCTGCGCCGTGTTCGCCGCTTCCTGCACCGGTATGAGAAGTTCTTCCGGTTCCAGTTCTTGTATCTCTCCACAGAATCTCTGCAAATGCCGTGCTTCCCGCTTAATCTCCACTTCAAGATTTTGCAGACCCTGTTCCAGCTTTTTCTGCTCATCTCTCAGAGCCTTTTCCGTGTTGAGCAGACGCTCTTCCTCCTGGAAAACGTTGCTCTGCCTGTAGGCCAGCTCCAACTCACTGCGGCGCGTTTCTTTCTGTTCGATCTGCCGCTCAAGCTCCTCCCGTTGCTCATTCACATTTGCAAGGTTCTCCTTGCATTCAGTTCGTTCCAATTCCCTCTGGTCGATCTCTGTCTGCGCAGCTTCTTTTTCGGCCCACCGTACCAGAAACTTCTGGATCTGGCAGCGGTCTATGGCTTGGTTCATCTCCTGATACAGCCTGCTGATTTGCTGCAGCGCATCCAGCTTTTCCTGCTGACGCTGCGCCAGCAATTCGTGCCGTTTATAATCCCGGATGTTTTGCTGCATCAGCTCAATATTGGGTTTATCCGGAATATCGCAGATGTTCTCCGTAATAAATTTTCGGATATCCACAATTGGCCGGAACGAAACAGCCTTCTTCATCATCCGTAAGACTTGCTCGTTGTGGACGTTCCACTTTGCAAGCATGTTGTGGCGATACTCTTTTTGAGTATCGTAAAATTCTGCCCGTGCATAGTTCTGCTTCAAAAAACGGCGAAGTGCAGAAGTCTCCATTGCCTCGCCCTGCTCAATAAAGCAATTTTCCGGCAGTGTCCCCGTGTAAATAAAGAATGTATCACGGTAACTTCCATCGCTGCGGCAGTCAAAGGTAACGCCCGTCACAAAGCTGCTGCCCTCCATCTCATCCTGAAATTCGCAGACAATATAGGTGGAAAAGTCCTTACCACGGCGGGAATACGGGCTGTTATCATCCATGTCGGCGCGCAGATAGCCTTCCAATGTGCGCTGCGATTTTTCGTTGGCTGCCTGATTAAAATTGCGGGAATTTGTCTCGCCCAGCAGCACGATCTGCAGTGCATCGATGACCGTTGACTTTCCGGCGCCGTTCTTGCCGGTCAGGAAATTGATGTCGCCCACTTCAATCAGTTCCTTACTGAAATAGAGCCAGTTGATCAGCAGGATCTTCTTCAGCTTCTTCATCTGTTTCCTCCTTTTTCAAAACAGACACCACCAAGTTCAGCTTTTCGCTGGAGACCGCAGAGAGAATGGTGGGCAATATTGCGATCCTGCAGCTGCCCTGGTTGAATTTTCCTTCCAGTCTTTGAATCACAGAATGGTTTTCCAGTACCGTAAACGCGCGTTTGACCTCTTCCATATTCGGCTTAGCCGGAAAAACGGGATAGTCGGTCACCACTTTTTCCAGCACATCCCGCACAGTACACACGGCATCCTGCTCCAAACCCAAACGCTCCATATTTTCTTCGTAAATCAGCCGTAATGCCAGCAAAATCGCCGTTTCTTTTTTATTGAGGTTGCAACGATTAGCCTCGTCTGTGTTCAACACATAAAAATATCCGTTCAGTTCATCCCTGCGCAAATCCCAGTCCAGCAGGCTCAGGTACTCCTGTACAGCCTCATAGTGCCGTGATAGAAAAAGATAGTCTGGGTTATCCACCCTGCCTTTTCCCGGCTGGTAGATGGTTCGCACAATGTATGTGCGGCTGAGCAGCTGATTGCAGACAGATTTGAACTGTTCCAGTTCTTTTGCCGTTGCATTGGTAACAAAATCAAAATTCACGGCTTCTTCTCCTTCCTCCGGATCTGCATTTGCGGGATCGAATAGCCATTTTTGCAAAAAATGCCATCGAGTTCCTGGACCACATAACCGGCAGATGCATCCTTGCTTCCAAGGATTGCCAGTAAACTCATGATATAATCCTTGTCCTCTTCAAGCGAGAGCTCCTCCGAGCAACGAATGTCAGCGTCTCCCAGCCATCCCTGCACGTAAGCATTTACTGCTGCCCGGCCATATTTCGATTGCAGTAACTGTGCCGCTCTGACCTGTTCTTCCGTATTCGGTGCCTGATCATCTTGTATCAGCACCGACGCGGTTTTTGTCCGTTTTTCGGGGCGCTTACGGTACCACAGACTTTTTTCTGACAAAAAAGACTGCTCATACAATTGAAATGCCGGTTGTATCTGGTCCACCAGCTCAGCCGCCCTGCGGTTTCTGGACAGTGCCGTCAGCAAAACATTCAAATTGCCGCGCACGCTTTGATCTCGGTTCGTCAGGTTCTCGATTTTCTGTGTTGCTGCCCTGGTATAGCGCCGGACCTGCGTATCAATTTCCTCAAGATAGTCCTTCTCTAAATTGTCATAGCGTTCTTCGATCCAGAAAATTTTCCTCAGCAGATCGGCACGGCAGTCTTCCAATGTCTTGCCCCGCTTATCACGCAATGCTTCATTTGCCATCGCCATCAGCAAGGTATCATCCTCTTCCCAGCGCCTAAGCACAGACTGAATGGGCACACGATACTTCGGCACTGAATCTTTGATTTTCAGCGGACGGATATATGCCTCCACAACCTTTTGTCCGAAGTCGTTAAAGTGTGCAGCCAGCACTTGGTTGACATCCTGCATATCGATCTGCGTCTGAAAATAATGCTTCACATTATGATAGACCATTTGCAACAAGCTAATCAGCGCCGTTGTGTTATCGTAGGCACTATAGAGAGCCGTCATTTTATCGTAAGCATTGTTGCTGTCGTCGGCGGTCTTTAAGACTGAGAAAGTTCCGAACACATAGGAATATCCACGAGCCGGACTATCATCCCTGAGTTGATGAAATAGTTCCAGCAGGCGACTGCTGTAATTAGGAATCGTGATGTACTCTTCAAAGTCGTCCCCGCGTTCTTTCTCAAACCACCCCTTACTACACAGCTTGCGGATCAAAAAACGAGCGCGGCCAGAGATATCCCTCAGTTCCTCTTCGTCAATGTCTTCATCTTCAAACGTAGCATCCGCCAGTTCCTGCTCCAGCCTGCCGCGCAGCATGGAATACAAGACATCTTCCCGTATTTTCAGGTTTTCTTGGTATGCTGCGTACAGTACGTCCAGTGCATCCGCATATAAAATACGGTTGGGCGAAGCCAGCGGCGAGAAAAGTTCGCTTGGAACCGCTTCAAAAAACTTCATAGGCCTACCACCTTATTCGACTGATATACGCTTTCTTTTCTATTATTGTAACCTCTTTCCTCTTACAAAACAAGATGCAAAAAGCTCTTGGCCTCCATTACAGAAGCCAAGAGCTTTTATCTTCTTTGTCCTATCAGATTTTATTTCCGGGGAGACTTAATCGCAGCCTGGGCGGGTGCCAAAATTGCAGAGCGTTCGGAGTAACGGTGATACGTTATTTGTGATTTTTCAGTTCGCCTTACTCCATCTCCGCAATGATCTTCTCCAAATTTTCTTCCTGCAAATAGAATTCCGGCAGTTTTGCCTTGTCATACCGCATATAGGGAACATCTTTCGTTCGCTGTTCCAGCAAGTTGGTGAAGAACCGCTCCCAGCTGAAGAATTCGCTGCTCTCGATGAAATCTGCCGGGTGTTCCAGAATTTCAAGAATGTCCGGCTGTCCGAGCAAATCCGCTTTCAAGAGCAGCCATTCCAGCGATTCCGGCAGGTACAAGCTGAACTTTGCGCTATCCTCCTGCATCAGGCGATAAATATCGTTCATCTGCGGGCCAAACGCTGCACCATCCGCAATTACCAGAACCTTCTCGGATTTCAGCAGAAGAATCTTTTGTTTGATGTTATCTTTTCCTGCCGCAGAGATACAGACAACGCCGTATTTCTCGCCGACTTTTGTAAACAACTGATACCCGGAATTTGCATCTTCTGTCAACAGCTTTTCAACTCCTTTAAGCTGCACATTGCTGGCTGTCAGCGAATCATAGACCGGGTACGCTTTATTATAAGTCCGTTTGAAGCGGCTGGTGGTCTTTTTCAGTTCCAGAATGGCGTTTACGCTGTACGGCAGGGTGCTCAAATCTTCTCTTGTGACCAGCACATAGTAGTTGTCCGAATGCTGGATCGCACGGGCAAAGTCAAGACTTGAAACAAAGGTACTGCCTTCATCCACAAACACGATGCTGTCATGGGTCGCATTCAGCTGCAACTCCCAGTTGACACCCGACAGCACCCGGCACGTTTTATCACAGCTCACTGTTACGCCGCTCTGTCGGCCATAGGTCTCGTATGCTTGCAGCATCTCTACCAGCGTTGTTTTTCCGGTGGCGCTGTCCCCTCGCAGAATCGTAATGTTCCGTTCCAGTTCAATTGTGAAAACGACCCGTCCGCTTCGGACTTCGATTTTATGTTTTCCCTTCATCCTATCGCCTCACACAAACTGAAATGCAATCGGCATCAGTTCTTCCATGCTGTGCACCACATCACCGGTGTTCAGGACTTTCACATCCACCGGGAATTTCTTCTTGCCAAAATCCATGAGATGCCGCAGGTTGATGGTCAAGTCCTTCTTTTTCGCCAGCTTCAGAATAAAGGGCGCACAGTTGTCGCCACAAGTTGAAGCATTGAATACCTTTTCCGGGTCGTTTGCCATCAGCAAAAGCGTTTTCGTGCCGCCAGACAGTTTTTCCGGCGAGATGACCCCCAGAACCGGGCTTTCCACCGCATGAGGGCCTTTGACATCGGACTTATCAATTTTCTTGATGACCTCTTTGGCAAAGTCAGAAGTCAACCACTCATCCTCGTAGGTATAGTTAAAATAGACCGAGGTGTTGTAAACAGCCTCCGGCATATCTCCAAAGTAGATGTTCAGCATGGTATCACCTCGCAGATGTGAGTCACTTGCTATTATTGTACCTTCTTTCCACTCACAAAACAAGACACAAAATGCCCGCTGGCCTCTTGACAAAGAAAACCAGACCTGTCTGATCGGATGAAAACCATCCCAAATGTCGAAACTGGATTTATTGCAGTATGTAATGATTTTTCCATTCGGCATAATGAATTTGAAGGTCAGAGACAGGAAATACGCTGCTTTTGATCAAATCGCCCTATAAGAAGTCCCAAAAAAGCAGTTTATTATCATTCTATTAGATTTCGATCTATGGATAACAGTGTCATAAATCACCAGATAGAATGCTATGCGTTTTTATAGCAGTTGTTCCTCCCGATCAATTTCTATTTGATTCATAACATCCTGATAAATCACAAAAAGAGGTGTTTTTTATGACAATGGCAAAGAAGCTCCCACTTTTAGCACCTTCCATTCATACGTTTGAAGTGAATGGAACATACACAGATTGCGAAGCGAAGCCCACTGTATTTATAGCAATTCAAAAAATGGTATCCGCTGGAAAATACTATCGGATTCCGTATCATGGCTCCTCGAAAAAAGGCTACTCTTATAAAAGAAAAGATGGTGGTTTGACCATCACATTGGCAGATTACCCAGATTTCAAGAAGAGATACATAACGTTATCTGGCGTGAACCTCGCTCGGATCGCAGGTGATCCATCTCGTTTAAGCTTAACAGATTTATCGCCAGAAGGTTTGGCCATGCAAGAGCAGGCATTTCTGGATGAATTGGAGCAGCTTGGACTCCTTGAAATTGAGAATTCCATTAAATGGAAAATGCACCGGTTGGATATTACACAAGACTTCTATGTGAAATGCGATCCCTCGCTGATGGTAAAAATCATTCGTTATGCAGGAAGCGTTGACCCGTACAGGAAAGGTCGCGCACTGCACTATAACCAGCACAATGAGATCCGAAGCTGTAAATTTGAAAAAACGTGGTACGATTTTGCACTCTATGACAAGCATCAACAGCTCTTAAATTGTGAAAAGGAGAGCTATCCGATTTCTCCAGACGATTTGGAACGCTCAAAAAATCTGGTTCGATATGAAATCCAATTAAAGCGCCCCAGTCTGAAAGAATTTGAGTACGATAAGTTGGAATCGAAATCTTCAAAGCTCCAGTTTGGAAATCATGCGCTGTTTCATTATTTTGATAAAATCAGTGATGATATTCCGCTCTTTCTATATCGGTATGCCGTCGATTATTTTGGCAAGCATTCGTGGTATAACGTTCCAACTGCCTTGAAAGCCGTACAAACGAGCAACCTTGATGACGATACCAAGGAACTTGTCGCTGCGTACATCGAAGCGCAGGATGAGCCGGAACTGACCGATAAGATACATCATAAAAAGAAAATCGCAAAGGCTTTGGAAAAATTAGAGATCAACGATGTAATCATCCCTTGCCGCATCCTGAACGATCGTCAATGCGGCCGATTTCCATGTGCGCCCTTATGCACAAGGGTACAAGGGCTTTGAGCGAACAAAAAATGATCCGTGCAAAACAGAACGAAAATTCACCAGAATCACAAGAATGGAGTTGATTTTCAATGCTAGACAACTATCCAGATGTCCTGAGTTTCCGGCAGGTAATGGAAATCACGCATGTTGGCAGAAATCTACTGCTGCGTCTTCTAAACAGCGGCGAAATTCCCGCCTTCAAGATGGGAAAGCTCTGGAAGGTTTACAAGCAAGACCTGATCCAGTATATGAGCCAATGTCAGTAAGCCTTATCTTTCGTTTGGGGCAAAAAGAATCCCGTTGGACTCCGCAGCAGGAATCCAGCGGGATTCGATTCTATCGATCCGTTAATGTGCTCGTCTCAAATTTCAAGAAGGATTTTACGCCTTGCACTTACGTCAAAATTGTATTTGGGCACCGTTGTTTGCTGCGATTCTCACTACTTCATCGACATAAGGCTCCGCTTCATCGTCCGTTTCCGCATAGCCTCTGCACTGCCATCATAGATTTCAAATAGCTCTTTCATGGTTTTTCCTCCCATCTCAATGGATGAACAGCTTTTTCAGAATCGCCACTGGAATCAAAATCAATCCCAGCAGCACACCAAGAACAAATCTTGTCAAGAAGATATCTTTTAATGACCCAATTTGAATCTTGTTAGCATAGATCGTCTGTCCAACCGCCCAGTAGCTCAGTACACAATACGAAATAAAGACAAGCATTTCCATAGTATTTTTCCCCTTAATCGATGCGCCGCAAATAACCTCCACTTTCTTTTGACCAAAAAGTGGAGGTTATTTCCTATTACTGAGCCGATTTAATCGTAATCACGGGATTGTCATTCGCACACAGGTACGACAGAAGTTTTGTCATATCTTTCCCCGAAATCTTGATATCTCCATATCCTGAGTTCATATTACCATTTTCGCCCACACCGTCGATGAACAATGCTGAGCCCGCATACGGAGTTGCACTATATGCGCTCAATCCATCTCCGTTGAATCCAAAACAGATGCAGGCATTGGACGAGCCCTTTGAGAATTTTGGATACATATTTTCTGCTCCACCCTTGTCGGCCCAGTCTTTGTACGGGTCATTTTTAGATTGAAGGGTATTATAGTAGATAGACTCCGGGTCACATACCCAAACACTGTCTTCCTTAATTATTTTAGAGTACAGCATCGTATTTTTTTCTTTGGTAGAGAAAGCAAAGCAGATTGGGAAGGTTCCTTCCGGGGTCATATGGTCGCCTTCCGTTTTATCAGTAGTAAGTCCATTTGCACCAATTGCTGCTGTAGTGCTTAGGTCTTTTTCCCACTGACCATCCCGGTACGTCCAAAGGGTTAAAGTTGCATTGCTGCCTGTGGCCTCTACAAGGATTTTCTGCCATGTGCCGTCTTTCTCGCAGCCAGAAACTTCGGGTGGGATAGCGTCAGATTGAATAGATGCCGCCGTATTACCGTTTTCAGCAGTTACCGTCTGCGTCGTATTTGCACTGGTATCGGAATCATCCACGGCAAACAATTCTTCCAAGGAAATCTTATCTGATGCCAGTAACGATGCCGTTGCAAGATTTGAATAGATCAACTCCTCATCGGGTGCTTCATTGTCAAATGTTCCCTTTTTCCGTATTGAACCATCCTGATTATATAGGATCCCCTTTCCGTTATATTTATCCTTCTTCCACTCACCATCATAGGCAAGCCATCCATTTGATGCATACAGCTTTCCTTTTCCTTCTATAGAACCTTTCTTCATTTCCCCTTCGTATTTGATGTGTGGAATCAAAACTCTCTGGTTCAAATCTACCGTTGTACTGGGGGATTCATATAGATTTACGGTCACAATTAATTTGAGCACTCTTTTTTGGGGAAGAAGAAGATCAATTTGCCTTACCAATTCATCTTCGCTCCATTTTTCGCTCATCTCATCGATGTAATCCCGAAATTTATACAGGAAGAAATTACCAACAGCCTGACAGTCATTGTCGTAATAGGTCGTCATTTTTCCTGTAGCCATATTTTTTTCATAGTTTCCAGCATGGGCCAGGTAATGAACTAAACCATCGTATGTAAACGAAATCCCCTTTCCTTCAATCTTTCCATCCTTAAATTTTCCAACATATTGCAGCGATAGTCCGTTCCGAGTACTATATGCGAACAATGCTCCGTTTCCATTCGGTTTATTTTCTTTCATTCCTCCATAATAAAATAGGATCTCTTCATAATCGCCAATACGATCCTTGGGCAGCGAAGACACTTCCATGTACTGACGTTCCGACTCCATAGTGAGCAGTGTCTTCACAATTCCAGAGTCAGTTTTCACATCCATCCGATAAAAATCACTGTCGCTCATCACATCCTTGCCTTGCAATTTCAGCAGTTTTTCAACAAAAAGCCGTGAAACGTCAGAATCTTTGAGCGCTTGTTCCAACGTCATTTCCGTCACCGTCTGCGGAGTGTTTTCCCCATAAATTATATTGATAGCTTCCGCATATTGTGCTACAGAATCTTTATAATAGGGATTTTCCGACTTATTGTATGTACTGCTGGCGTTTTCAAGGTTTTCTAATGTGTAAACAAGCTCTTCCTCCGGTTTCACTTCTTCTGTTTCCGAAGCCGCAACGCTCATTTCCGATGTAGCGGTTACAGACGTCACATCAGACGAGGAAGTTTTCTTATCTGAATCGTTGTCAGACGAAGAGCCTCCAAACAAACCAATCAGGATGAAAAGCACAACAAATACAACCAGACACCCGCAACCAGTCTTTGCGCATCCTTTTCCACTTGATGCCTTTTCTTTATCTTCAGGGGTCGGATCAACTGGCGCAGCACTTGTTTGTTCATCTCTCGACTGCGCAAAATGTGTTTGAGCACCCTTGGGCGGTTCTGGTGCTGTATAAGAAGTCTTCTGCGCTGTCTTTTCCTGACGATAGTAAATTTGGTCATACTGCCAGCGCTTGTCTTTATCAGACAATATCTCGTATGCCTCATTGACATCTTTCATCTTTTCCTGTGCAGCTTCTTCCTGTCCAGGATTCAGATCGGGATGATATTTCTTTGCCAGAGCCTTATATGCCATCTGAATCACTTCTGTTGATGCATCCGGTGCCACTTGCAGAATTTTATAGTAATCCTTCATATATCTCTCCAGAACACCATTTCTTAAACCAATTTCAAATGTATCGTCCGCTTAAATTCATTTCATCAAATCAAGATCATAACGATCAAAACCACCATAATAACATTCAACACTAATCCCACTGTCGCCATTTTCTTCTTGGCAGATTTCCGTGCTTTTATTCCAAAGAATACTCCAATCGGAGCCGCAATCAGCGGGACAAATCCAGTCGTAGCCAATGCCCATGCTAAAATTCCGCAAATCAAGCTGATATATGCTGTACTATTCAGCTTCTTGGCTTTCTCCTCTGCTTCCGGCACTTCTGTTTCTGGCTTTCCAAGTTCCTGCAGCTCACACTCTTCTTCAGCCTTTTCCTGCGGGGCTTCTTTCGTTTTTATTTCCTGTTTTTTCTTTGATTCTGCTGCTTCTCTTGCATTTTGCTCCGCATCTTCCTTTGCTTTTTGTGCTGCGTCTGCAAGAGCTTGAGCTTCTTCTGCCTGTTTTTCTCTCAGTTTTGCTTCTTCCTGAGCCTTATCCTCGGCTTCCTTCTCGGCTTTTTTCTCTGCTTCCTGTTTTGCTTTTAATTCATTTATTGCATTTATTATTTTTTTATTGCATTGATTTGTGAAATCTTTTTCTGATAAATCGAATAGTTCATTTTTGAAAATAATATAAAATTCTCAGCGACATTATCACCTGGGAAATACAAAATCAAAGATTTAATTGACTTTTTTACATACG
>ERZ791607.1747-NODE-1747-length-14118-cov-6.162696_pt1 | contig 14118 bp, 25 predicted proteins | sample MGYA00509964_ERZ791607 | MGnify/ENA primary metagenome ERZ791607 (study PRJEB30046, sample SAMN00791907) | human gut metagenome | study: EMG produced TPA metagenomics assembly of the A metagenome-wide association study of gut microbiota in type 2...
AGAGGGAAGAAGGGAAGAATGTACGGGGTTTTCGGTTATGCACGTAAACTGCTGATTGTAAAAGTAAATTCACCACCCCCATACCTCGGGTATTTCGGGGTAAAATGAGGTATTGACGAGTTCGTCAGTCACTGATACACTCGTTCTATAAATTACAGAGGGGATTTTATAAATTATGGGAAGCCTTGTTGAAGATATCTTGCGTCATGTTCCCGTGAAGCAGCGGCGTAAAAAGTGCAACAGAATCGCATCACGCGAGTTACATCTTGCGCGAGTTCCGGGAATTCACCACAGGTATGGTAAGTGGGAAGCAGTGGTGTTTTACAGGAACGTCACGCTGACGATTGGTTGTTTCAATACTCCCCATCGCGCATTGATGGCGAGAAAATTGTGGTACTTCTGGCGTGAGCGTGGGTTCACTCCACAGGAAATACCAAAAGGTCCAAAACGCGAACCATATTCGAGGTCATGATGAGAACTAAACACTATCGCGGTTTCTTCATCATTCGGGGCATCGTGGTCGAGGATGAAGGATACCTGTGCTCGGACAAAGTTATTCTCAAATATTACGGTCGTCACTACGCCGGGAGGATTGGTAAATCGTGAATGTGAACTATTACAACGAGTTCGATAAAGGTGCAGCCGCATGGTTGCGTGAACTAATTAATGCTAAATTGATACCGTTTGGATATGTAGATGAGCGCTCAATTACAGAAGTCACAGCTTCAGATGTTCAAGGATTTACTCAATGTCACTTCTTCGCCGGAATCGGAGGATGGTCACTCGCATTGCAACTCGCAGGAGTACCGGCAAGTACAAGATTGTGGACCGGAAGTCCCCCGTGTCAACCATTTAGTACCGCAGGAAAACAACTCGGACAGTTCGATGAGCGACACCTTGCCCCGGTCTTCCTCAATCTCGTCAGCAAGTGCCGCCCTCCAGTCCTCTTTGGGGAACAAGTTGCGGCAGCAATTGGAAAATCGTGGATGTGCGATTTACAAACTCACCTGGAGGGAGAAGACTACGCCGTCGGGTTTGCCGTACTCCCAGCTTGTGGCGTCGGTGCCCCGCACAAACGCGAAAGACTCTTCTTCGGCGCGTACAACGTGGCCGACACCAACAACGCGCGACCACAAGGACGGGGCGGAATGCCTGAACGTGCCGATCAACAGCCTGCTGGGACGGCAGGTGTGGATGGCGGCATGGGGAACAACTGCTGTTTCAGATTCGAGGAACGTGGAATACAGTTATGGCAACAGGAATCAAATCGGAAAAACCTATTCGATAAATCTGAGACTCGCGGGAGAAGTCAAGTTGGCGGGACCAGTGACGACGGCAGTATGGGAGAAGTTGATTACCGCTTTAGAAATGACGCCAATCCGCATCATAGCTTCTGGTCAGATGCTGACTGGCTCGGCTGCCGGGATGGAAAGTTCCGGCCAGTTGAGGCCTGGACACAGCAGATGGTTGATGGGGTTCCCGATACACTGGGATATTGCAGCGATAACTGCATTACGGAAGCCTGGGAGGAAATAAAAAGTGTGTGCGATGCCAAGAAAACCAGACCCGGAGAAGCGTTGCAGCAATTGCGGTTGTCGTATGGTGCGCAAATTAAACGCTTCGAACAGACTAGAGGATTTGACAACATTTACCCGACGCCAGTACTGCTCGCTTTCGTGCGCGAACTCTGGCGAAAGGGCCGGCAAATCTCGGAAAGCCTACCATTACTGGGCGAGGAAGCAGAAAAAGGATTGCTGCGAAGCCTGTGGGGGTTCGGGTCGTCTACAGGTGCACCACGTGAACGAGGACTGGACGAACAACAAACCGGAGAACCTGCAGACATTGTGCGTATTTTGTCACCAATACTGGCACGCTACGCATCGCAGGCTTGGCCTGGCGCCTACAAAGCGTATGCCGAAATTGGATCTCCTTTAGGGGTGGACATCCCGGCGCGCGTTGCAAGACTGCGCGGTTACGGCAATGCTATCGTTCCTCAAGTTGCTGCTGAATTTGTTAAAGCATTCATGTCTTGCAAAGCCCCGTAAGGGGCTTAAACAGCAAGTGCACCCATTCCGACACGCTTGCGCAGTCTGTAGAACTGCTGTCCATACACGGACCAGGTTAGCCAGTCATTGTTGACCTCAAGCATTGCCGGAACACGATACGAAATAGACTCATCCCCTACGGATTTTGTCGCCACGTTTAGTCGCGCTTCCTGATTGACGTCACTGTTCAGTCCTTCCGGATAGTAAACAGACAACCAGTGCGCGGCATAATAGAAGAGTCCGCGCTGCTTCAGGTTGTGGCACGTCGCCTCATAACCTCCCCAGCGTTTGCTCCCTGTCTCCGTGTCAGCCTCACATAATGCGTACTGAATGAGGCTGTCCGGGAAATCAGTAGTAGACGAGAAAGCCTGACCGCCGAGCGGCCAGATGCGAAAATCTGCGATAACTTCGGCGGTGATATCCATGTCACATACCCACAGTGAATACAGCGACGACTTTAGCGATATCGGTGCCGGTGATGCCAGACAGTACGATGCGGCCTTTCGTTGCCGATGTGTTGAACACAGGGAGACTGTATGTCGCAGCAGCACCACATTTCGTTGCGTCCACGCTCACATCACCGGTGCCGGGTGCCATCCACTGACCAGGAAGCAACTGCATAGTCGGTGTGACGGTACCAGCTGTTGGCGTAACGATAGCACCACTGGAGTTATAGAACGCCACGCGGAAGTCGCATTTGTTGTGATTCTGGTCAATGAGTCCAGTCTCATACGTGCCGTCTGCTGTTGTAGCCAGTGTGATAGTGTATTGATAACCGCTCATAGATTGACCCCGTTATAGCTTACAAACTGACCATTCTGAATGACCAGTCCTGGAATTGTTGGTGGTTCGGTCCAGCGCAAATGTGATGCAATGTTCTGCGCCGCGTTAGTGTCACGATTCGTCAGTACCAGATTAAGCACTGCGCCGGGTAAAAGCAATTGTGGGCTTTGGATTGCACGTAACGCGCCACCCGCGCCCTGGTTACTTGTGGCACCGAAAATATAACGAACCGAACGAGTCTGGATGCCATCTGCCGTCACCGTTGCGCCGCTGTAGATGTTTACAGTATCGGTCTGTGCAATGATGTCATTGGCGTTATTGATTTCAGTAACAAGTGTGCCACCGGTGTACGTGGGTGCGCGAAAGATTGCGGCGTTCACACCGACACCATCGTATGACAACTGACGGTCAAAGAGGATTACCGGACGTGACCCGGCGACGAAGATGGTTTTATTTGATGCACCTGCAGCAACGCTGGTAACAGTGGAAGCCTCAAAAACATACCCCTGTCTCTCCCAGATATCCAGGAGTTCAGACAGGGGTTGTTGTGAGGGTGGAATTACATTTGACGGAAAAGCCATTTCACACCCCTATATCAATTAAGAGGCGGCTTTTGCTGCCTCAATTTCTTGCTGAAGTCGTGACTTCTTCCAGCGCGCGTCAACTTTGATACCCAGCTCTTCAGCTTCTGCGCGAAGTTCGTCGATGGTCACATCGTCGGCGTCTGAGTCAGGATTGACCAGTTCACCACTTGTGACAACCAGTTCACCTGCTTCCTGATACGCACTAACCAGGCTGTAAATTGCCGGAGTAACTTCGAACTCTTTCGAATCACCAGGTGCCAGCATACGTTTCATCACATCTTCGTCACCCGGCATCATGAACGGGCGCGCGGAAATATTTTTTACAGTAATCATAAAATCACCTTTAGTTGTAATACATACCCGTCATTATTCTACATCCTTGAACGGGTAAAGAAAAGCCCTCCGAAGAGGGCTTGGGATGCTGCTGAGGGTAGGTATTACAGCATATCGAGATAGATTGCACTCAGAGGATAGCGAATTTCAGTACCTGAAATCTTATACTCTGCTGGCACAGTTACGGCCAGACCTTTGTTCTGCGGTGCCAGCATACGGAACGGAATCGGCTTGGCAACACCCAGGTTGCGGTCGTTTTTCTCGTAAATGAGAACACGGTCTTTCGAACCATTGGACACACCACCTGCAGCCAGTTCCGCAGCGGTCAGCTGGTAACGAACCTGGATATCAATTTCCTGCCCGGTCATCAGGGTGAAGGAGTTATTGATTTTGAAATGCTCCATAACGGTGCGGTCGGTATACCCGGTCATCAACAGGCTGTTCATACGTTTCCACAGGTCCGGGAATACGCGGATGGTATTCGGCAGGTGGAAGTTTTTGGACAGTTTGATGATGTTGAACAGCGGGTCATTGAGCATGTCGAACAGCTGCTGACCGGTGGCGGTCGCATAGTTGACAGTCGCAGAGGTCACGGTAACGTTGCCGTTATTGAACAAACCGGCCATTCCCAGCTGTGAGTCACCGAAGTAAGCTACTTTCTGACTGTGTTCTTCATAGCCACGATACGCCAGCTGCTGCTGCATGGTGTCAATCGGCATATTCTGAGACGCAGTGGTGCGCAGCTCATCGATGCTGTAATGACACTCGATGCCGCCGTAGTTCAGCGGTACAGTGTGGAGTTTTGCAGACTGAGCAACGCGCGGCAGGTCCATGGCGTTTGCGCCGATGAATTTTCCAACCGTAACGCCGTCATACGAGCGATAGTTCCAGTGGTTCGCAAACTCAGGAATGCCTGATACAACCGGGATATCCTGCAGATAGGTAATATCCGCATACGGCGTCGCATAAATGGTCTGCTCAACCTGTGCCAGCTGAGAGATATAGAACGCGATACCGCCGTCAGCATCACGGAATTCAGCCGGAACGTTGATGGCGTTCTGACCGTCCAGATACTGTTTGACCCACGGGTTACCCGCGATGGTCTGTGCGTCAAGTACAACGCTGTTTAACTTATCCATTATTAACCCCCAACAACCAGAGACAGTTTAGCCAGACCACCGGATGCCGCGGCAGTGAGGAATTTAGCGCCAGGAATGGCAACCGACAGAGTCGCACCAGTACCCGCTGCGTTAGCGAAATCACCGGTCTGAGTCGCACCAACACGCAGATAAGCGGCGTCACCAACGGCAACGGCGGTTGCTACGGTTACCCAGATTACGCCAGCGGTGAGCACAGATGCCGGACGGTCAACCGGAGCACCGAAAGTCGCGCCGTCAGCGTAAGAGCGGTTCAGTTCACGAACCAGTACGCCTACGAAGTCAGCCGCTACAGATGTGGAGGTTGCTGCCAGAAAACCTTTCTCGCCGTTGCGCACAACACCTTTACCGTATGCGACGGTTGCGGTGTCATCGTTGATTTTGGAAACGATGTTCGCTACTTGTCCATCGGCGACCATCCCGGTAAAGGCTGCGTCGTGATTCAGACCGTAGCTGGTTGCAGTAATAGCCATCTATGTCACCCTTATTTAAGTTTGCCAGTCTGACGCAGCAGTGCTTCTTGTGCGCGGGACAGTACAGGTTTTGCGTCGGCTACTGGCTGTTTGATGTCTTTAGCGGCATCTTTAGCCAGTTGCTCAAGCTGTGAGTCTACCACAGGTTTCATCGGTTCTTCTACAGCCATATCGAAAGCGGCTTCAACATAGGCGGCAGATTTGTCAGCCCAGTCAACAGACGGCCGTTTAACAGCAAGAGCGGCGCGTTTGATTGCAACCGGGTCCACGCTGTCGCAGGTGAATTCATCGCCAGCAACTTTACGTGCTGAGGTGGTGACACGTGCAATTGCTTCCACGCGCGCTTTCAGGGCTTCGTCAGATGCCGCAGTTTTGAGTTTTTCGATTTGCTCGTTAGCAGAATCAAGCTGGGCCTGAATGGTATCGACTTTAGCCGTGGCTGCATCAAGTGCGGACTTGACCTCGCCAGCTTTGGACATTGCAAACTGGATTGCCTCGGCCTGTTTGGCGTCCTCAACCTCAATCTCAACGCCGTCGCAAATGTTAATTTTGAACATTACACGTCCTCGTTTCGAGTCAAAGATACGCGCCATTGCACCCGCACGAGCACGGTCAACAATTGCAACGTGGTTAATTTTAATCCGGGTTTGCCGGAAGTCATACGGCTCACCTTCCGGCGTTGTCCCTGGTGTATTATCATACACCGCCGTGTAACCCGCTGACAACTCACACTTGCCGGTTTCAACAGCCTTAATCGCGTCCTTATCCTTGATAACCATATCCACAATGACGAAATCGCCGTCCTGACGACCGACACTCGTTACAACACCGACGGAAGTATTACGGTATGTGGAAGCATTGACAAGTGTGGAAGGATGGTTATTCGTGACATCCGCGCCGAGATAGCTCTGAAGTGATACGTCGTTAAACACTTCTTCGGCGGGACGGTATACACGGATAATGTCGTTCGGTGCGCGGTCTTTCAGTCCCAGTTCCGAAGCGAGATATTCCTGAATACCGGTACGAGCGGCTTTACCCGGCACACGCAGGAATCCCTCATCCGTGTAAACACGTTGGGAATTCAGTGCGAAACTTTTACGGTCATTATGTGTTACGGTGATTTGCATGTTGACGAATCCGTCAGAGTATGCCATAGTGATAATCGTTAAACACATAATACATATATTTCACAGGAGATACAACATGACCACGTGGAACTACATTATCGGTAACGAGAAAGACTTCGAAGGTGCGCCGGATTGGTGTAAGCAAGTGATAAGACAGTTGGGAACTGACGACATCGGATATGAGGAAAACTGTAATGGTTTGCAAAGTGTGGGGGACAGAATTTGGTGGCCCAGTGAGTCAAGTCTTGATAATTGCAATACGCTTGGTGAAAGAGACGTTAACGGTACTTCTAACATAGAAATCATCGCCCAACGCGAACCCATAACCAATGACAACATTAACCACCCGTTACGCTACACGAAGGGCGATATCGAATGTATCGATGCTATTAAGGCCGCCACCGTCGGTAAAACAGGTATCGAGGCTGTAGACGTTGGTCACGTTATCCGTTACCTGTGGCGTTATGAAGAGAAAGACGGGTTGGAAAGCGTGAAGAAAGCGGAATGGTATATTAAACACTTGATTAATGAACTGGAGAACAAGTAATGAACACACCGTACGCATACGAAGTGACAACCAACCGCGGTACGACATATCTGGTCCGTGCAGGCAGTGTGGCGCATAACAACGCTGTCATGTTCGGGTATCAACTGAAACCATTGTATGAGGGTGAGTGATTATGAAAGATATTTTGATTTGTCTGATGATAGGCGCTTGTGGAGCATTGCTGATATGGGGGATTTATTCGTGAGAGATATTGATAAGATATTGAGAGAAATGGCGGAAGATGAACAGCGTAAAAGAAAAAGACAAAAGCAAGTACCAGCCCATATGAGAAACCAAAAGTGCCCATGTGGTAGTTTAAGAAAATGTAAAAATTGTCAATGTGAACTTTTCAAGGAGTAACCATGACAACCATCCCACGCTACCCAACTGGGACACTTGTGAAGTTGTTCCCCGATGGTGTCGTTACCGGAACAGTTGAAAATGTTGTTGCAAATGACCCGCCGCAGTACTGGGTCAAATGGGACGATGGTAATTACAGCTGTCACGCACAGCGCGAACTTAAACGAGTGGGGACATTGTATGGCAAACTGGATTAAATGTAGTGAGCGGATGCCGCTGGAGATGTCCGATGAGGAAGTAGGTAGTGTCACAGTAATTGTGACTGACGGTGCAATTGTGGGAGTGTGCGACTGTCAACAAGGTTATTTACCGTATCCGTGGGTGGAATGGTCGAATTACGGTGATATTGATGCGAAATATATCACCCACTGGCAACCGTTACCCGAGCCGCCGCAGGAGTGACGCTATGGATTACTTTCTGCTTAGTGTCGGAGTTGTGATTTGGGTCGCATATTTAAGTTGACGAGTTCGTCAGGGATGACGTATACTCAGTTCATCAACAACAGAGAGGGTGACACAAAATGAACACATTACTTCCCGGCTACAACCGCCCCGTATCAGAGGCGTGCATTGTCGATAAACAACTCTTACGGACCGCACAACAGCTTGCACGCAAGCATGAGGGTTGGGCACTCGCTAACGCTGTATTACGTGAGGCGTATGGGAAATGAACTATAAACCTGTCAAAGCGGTAATGCTCCGCAACAATGACAAATTTATCGATGTGGACGGTGTTATCACCGTGGCAAACTTCAAAATGAACTTCCGCGAAGATATCGTGACATTCACCGCGACTAAAGAGGATGGTTCGGTATCTGAGCGCTGGGTCGCGATGGACCGACTTGTTAATAAGGTGGTGGGCTAATGGGTATTATTAAAGGTGTACTGATTATCCTGCTTGCAGGGTGGGTGATTCTGGCAACAATCGCCACACTTCCTCTGGAACTGGAATACAAGTGGCAGGCATGGGCAATTGTTGCATTTGGTCCGGTTGCGGTAATTGCCGGTTTGTGCGAGATATGTGTGAGGGTGTTCAAGAAATGACTGTACTCATGTGGTTTCTGTGGCGTCGTTGGTGGTTCATTGGATGTATGAATGATTTATTGTCGCGGGGTTATCAACCCGGACGCGAACTGAATACATTGACTACACTCCGCAATAATAATTTATGCGGTTGCCGCAACCATCCGGTTATCTATAACGATATGTGCCGCATTGTGAGAGGTGGGAAATGAACGGATGACTACTTCTTAGCCTTATACCGCTCCACTGCTGCCGCTGTGACTGGTCTCGCCACACAGCGGCAATTTATTGGCTGACCTGGAAATGTCGGTACACCATCAACAACCGGTAAATCGTCCCAGCGGAATACACCTTCACCAAATCCCACATCGCGCTTCGCAACTTCAACATGACTGTGACGTACTCGCTCGTCCTGTGACGTTACCCATTTGAAATACTCAATGCCCGAATTAACCTGACGAATACGATTCATATCGCCCTGTATTTTACTGGCCTGGTCCCGGGCGATAAGTTTGGCGCGACGTTCCGTGATACCAAATTGTTTAACGAGTGCTTCCTCGATGTAACTGGGGCGCATACCGTTACGCATATTGGTCATGACAATGTTCTGCACCTGCTCCAGATACTGAGCCGGAATGGACTGAATGAGTTTAGCGTTCTGATACGATGCGGCACTCAGATATTCCTGTAACTGCGTATCACCGCCGTACAGATTGATAGCGAATGAGCGGGCGTTATCCTTCGCGGCAGTCTGTACAAACTGTGATGCAATGGTTTCAGCCTGACGACGAGCAAACGCACCAAGCCACCGTGTGAGCAACTGGTTAATCGCCGAGGTGATGGCATCACTCCAGCCGTCAGCGGTGTACTCCGGAGCAAGCTGTTTCACCAGTGGCACAATGTTGGCGTCCACATCCTCACGAACAAGCTGTGCAACCTGTTTCAGCTGGCGATAATAATTTAGCTCTGTTTGTCGTGACATGCTTGACGGCTCCGTCAGTATGGCGTAGAGTGTACGTGTTAGTTAAATATTATCACAGGAGACGAGAGATGACACAGTTTAAAGGTACACCCGGTCCGTGGAAGTGTTTGCGTGAAGAGGTCAACAAGCACTACATACGGATTAGCAGTACAAAAGTGGGTGAGCGATTCGCAGTAGCTAACGTTTTGATTCCACTTTACGATGATGTTCATGAGCGTGAGGCAAAAGAAACTCGTGCAAATGCGCAACTCATTGCTGCCGCTCCAGAACTACTGGAGGCTTTGCAAATTATATGTTTTTTTGAAGATATTTCTTCGGCTCAAAGAGAGATAGCTGAAGCAGCCATTGCCAAAGCAACAGGAGAGACAAAATGACATTACTTGAACTATTGCGTCAGGAATTACCAAAGCGTGGCGGTTGGCCGGAGGGTGCAAATTGCATTACCCAAGATAGCGACTTAAGGGTTGAGTCAGCAACCTGTCACCCATCTGTTGCGAAATGTGATGAAGATGGTTTTTGGTTTCTTGACTCGTCACGGATAGGTGGCTTCGAGGCTGACACCTTAGCCAGCGACTACACCACCGCCATCATCACACGTGAACAGTACGAGGCGACCGACTGGGATGGTACAGGCTTGCCGCCGGTTGGTTGCGAGTGTGAGCGCTCATGGATTGGCGATGAATGGCAACAGTGCGAAATACTTTTCACAAGCAATCAAGTTGTTGTAGTTAAGCTAAAAGGAAGTGGTATGGAGGATGCCTATAACATTGGTGACGTCACTTTCCGCCCACTCCGCACCGAAGCGGAACGCGCGATTGATGAAATGGTTCGGTTGTCCGGCGTGTCAATCGGTGCGGCTAAGATTCTGTATGACGCGGGGTATCGGAAATGAGCATATATCGTAAGGGATGGGTCCCGGTATTATATCGCTTCGAACTGGAGAAAAAGCTAAAAGAGCAGGGGTTTGAGAACTGGCAACAAATTTCACGGTTCTTATGTAATGGTGATGTCACGTCTTGGGATGATGACTTCAATGGTCCAGAACAATATGTTTACCAAGTGGTAGACAACAGCAAGTGGCGACAATGCCGAGACGCGAAATTCTGGCAAAGATTGAACAGACTATGGTTTATCCCCCTGTGGGTATTGACCATACCGTTTCAATGGTTGATTCGAGGTAGAGTCGGTTTCGAAAACGAATCGAAACTTGCCAAAGTAATTATAAAATTAACAGGTCTCAGATGATAAACCAAAACTGGCCCGTTACTGGGCCAGTTTTTCCATTATCTCATCGTGCGACAGTCCGTCGGCCACATATCTGTTGTAGCGTATCCAGAATGCGTCCGTGGTCTGCTCGTCAGGCTCCGGGCGTTGCACAGTGGACATCTCTTTCTCAGTCTCTGACTGCTCATCAATCTGACTATCTTCAAACTGATACTCTTCAGCGGCTTCCAGATTGCGTTGTACCTGCGACACGGTGATAACGCCCTCAGCAAGATACAACATGTCCTTATCGGCGCGGGTTTTGGCGGCTTGTGCAATCTGTAACTCGTTAGGCTGTGCGAGTGGATTCCACACGTAGTTAAAGTCGTCAGGCCAGTAACCCAGTGCGCTACGTACCAGCACCTCATCAAGCTGGCGCAACCCCGGGTCAACCTGTGTCAACTGTTTAGAGCGGATAGAGTTATTGTAGTTGTTCATGTCCCCTTCACCAGTGGCATTCATGCCCTTAGCGGAGGTACCGAACAGGCGCGTAACAGGAATGTCGGCTGCACCACTAATCCACGTCATGAACGTCTCAAGCACTGGTGCAACACCGCCCAGGTCGAGCGTCTTACGTTCGTACGTTTCATCACCGTCCAACAGGGCCATCTGCACCAGTGACTTCATCTGACTGAACAGGGTGTAACGTGACACAATTGCATCATCCTGGTCACTGGCTAACTCATCGGACAGTCCTTCACGTTTGACCACATCGACGTTTGCCTCCTGCATCAGTTCCGCGATACCGTCCTTCGACGCAACCATGTCCATGATGTCGTCGAGGCACACGCGCAACTCACTGTCACCCCATCCCTGAGTCTGGACCATCTGGCGACGCGGCAAACGCTTGCCATTGAAACGCGCAAAATGGGTCCAGTGGATTTGCTGCCCGCCACCGGTAATGGTGTAATACTCCGGCATCATGTAGTTAGGTGCCAGAATGTCCCAGGTGTTCATCGTGAGCGGCGACATGTCGTGACGGTCAAACACGATGCAACGCTTCAAATCACCTTTACGAATACGGCGCACGTCGAGCGGCTTTGACAAGTCCTGCCCGGTCAGCATGAGAATACCGCCACCGCCGTACAGACGCGCCCATGTGAGAGCCTCCTGCACGTTGGCAGGGACCATCAAGCGGTCCTCTTCGATACGGATGTCATCAGCTTCCTTGCACTTGATGGTGCGCCACTCGCGGCACATATCTTCGGCAGGTATTTCCACAATCTGACGGGCCAGCCAGTTCGTGGAATATGCCGCGTCAAGTTGTTGCCAGTTGGACAACGCAGCATACTGAAACATGTTGTGAGAGCGTTTCGCTTTCCATGTTCCGAGACCAGACACGACGTTGACCAGCCCGTCGGTGGTGTGAAGGTTTGTTTTAGCAGCCTTAGCCATGTTTATAAAATCTCCGAAACGGTTGCTTTGCCATTGTGGAGCATTTGACTAATTGCATCACACATTGGGTCAATCTGGTCATCGTGAGCGTGTGTGTCATCAGCGGTAAACGCTTCACACTCCGTAACGAAGTCATGAACCCATGGGGCATCTTCGGGTATCTTAACATATCCTGACTCAATGTAACCCTGTACGTCCATCACGCGGGTTAATTTATTTGCTGCCGGTCCACGTGGTATCTCCCGCACAGGTATCACGGGCTTAATTTTGCGGCGAATCTTCTGGATAAGTTCTGTACCAGATGATTTATCTTCGACAGCCATGTAACGCAAACGACCATTTTTGTCATTACGGTGCTTGTTCCAGAAGTCAGGGATTTTCACCTCAAGCTCATACGCTTCGAACTTGTCACGCATGATGTCGAGGAGATACAGATATCCATCCTCACCCAAGCCCCACAGTTCGGCAACCTGATAGTCGTTATGCTCTTTGGCTTTCTGCGCCGTATCGATGAAGACCGCTTTGTATTTCAGTTTCGGTACAACGGTGTAACGTCCGAACCATGACCCCTTCAGAATGCCGCCACCGAGCGGTGAGGGGCGCTGTTGCATCTGACCGGAGAACATGTATGAGTTTTTCTTCTGCATCGCCTTGAGGGCTTCCAGAGAGTGTTTCTGGGGCCACAATGCACGCTCTGTTGGTAAACCCTCGTCGACAATGGCGGGGAGCACCAGGTGACGGAAATTATACTCACCGTCTTTCAACAGAGTGCCGCAAAAGTCCTCTTCGTGAAGCCGCTGCATGATGACAATGCAGGGGGTCTTCGTGGAGTTAAAACGTGATTTGATAGTTTCATCCCAGCGACGGTTAACACCGTTACGTTTTGGGTCAGAATACGCATCATCCGGTTTTAACGGGTCATCGATGATAATCGCACCGCCAAACCCGTTACCGTTCTCAAAGTCGTCCAGTTTACCGGCACCGAAACCCGTGATAGGACCGCCCGCAGCCGTCGCATAGAACACGCCGCCCTGGTCAGTACCCCATGCTTTCTTTGAATCCTTGTTCGCCTTGATGGTCACATGAGGCCACAGTTTCTGAAACTCTTCGGACTTCAAAACTGATTTAATTGATTCGGAGTTATCCAGTGCGAGAATATCAGCATACGACAGGTGAATAAATTCACACTTTGGATTTTTAACGTAGCACCATGCGGAAAATAATTTAACAGCCAGTTCAGTTTTTGAATAACGGGGCGGCATGTTAATTATTAAATGAGTGGTACGACCGTAAAATACGTCCATCAACGCATCACAAATTACATGATGGTGGTCACTGAATACAAATTTAGTCCCTTTTAAAACTTTGAAGAAGAAACGAGCAAATAAAGTGAAATCTTCCTCAAGTGCTAGGCGCAGTAATTTTAACTCTTTTGGGGAATCAAAATTCATCGTTGAACGCCTTTTTAAATACTTTCACATCTTCGGCGGTAATGTTGATATTTGTATTCGTATTATCCAGACCACCGGACAACTGAACCAGTTGTTTATCCAGTCCCATCAGTTTTGCTTTACCGAGCACTGCCGCCACAGCTGCGGAGGATTGCGGCGTCTCGGCGGACAGCGCAACGTTTTTAATTTCTTCCAGTTCCGCAACGAGTGAATCAACTGTCACATTGTGGCGCTTTGAATGAACTTGACGAAGTGAGGCAATTCTCCCCGCAACTGCCCCGTTATCTAGCATTTCAGATGCACGTTTAGCGATGGTGTTCACGGCCATACGGGAAGTGTTATACGAGCGACGATATGACTCGGACGCATTGCCCGTTTCCACAAATGCCTGAGCAAACTTCTCCTGCTGTTCTGTCACACCATGCTCATTAAGTTTCGCCCTTGCCATATTGGCCCCCACGCTATTGTCTATAATGCCACGATTTTACCATGACTGTACCGTCATTGCCACATACCCCGTTAAAACTCGTTCGGGGTACTTCAACGGGGTATCAAAAACTCTTTAACTTTCAGTACTATACTACTTATTACCCTT
>ERZ791607.1756-NODE-1756-length-14022-cov-2.577719_pt1 | contig 14022 bp, 11 predicted proteins | sample MGYA00509964_ERZ791607 | MGnify/ENA primary metagenome ERZ791607 (study PRJEB30046, sample SAMN00791907) | human gut metagenome | study: EMG produced TPA metagenomics assembly of the A metagenome-wide association study of gut microbiota in type 2...
GGTGACCAAGGCAGATGCCGAAAAGCGGAATGCGACGCTTGAGGCATTCGCGGGCCGCTTCAATGGCGTAAGTGCAGGGCTCGGGATCGCCGGGGCCGTTCGACAGGAACACGCCGTCGGGATTCATGGCGAGCACTTCCTCTACGGGAGTGCGAGCAGGCACAACGGTAAGTTCAATGCCGCGGTCAACCATCAGGCGCAGAATATTGCGCTTGACACCGAAGTCATAGGCCACAACCTTGTAGGTCGGGTTCTGAAGCTTCTTAAAGCCGGGCGTGCCGTCGTTGGCGGTAAGCGTCCAGGTGCCTTCCTTGAATTCGTACGGAGCCTTGCAAGTGACTTCGCTTGCAAGATCTCGCCCTACCATAGAGCCCCACTGAGCGGCGGATCGTGCGGCCGACTCAATTTCCTCGGGCGTGAGCGTCCCGTTTGCAGCCACCACGATCGTGCCGGCCTGAGCACCCTTGGTTCGCAGGATGCGAGTGAGCTTGCGGGTGTCAATGTCGCAAAGACCGACAACGCCTGCTGCACGCAGATAATCTGAAAGACTCTGTTCGGAACGGAAATTGCTCACCACCGGGCTTTCGCTGCGAATAATGAGGCCGGCGGCGCAGACCGCGGCGCTTTCCTCATCCTGGGCATTGACGCCGACATTGCCGATATGCGGGTACGTGAGCGTGACAATTTGACCCGTATAGCTCGGATCGGTCACGATTTCCTGATAGCCCGTCATGGCCGTGTTGAACACAACTTCGGCCGTCACGCTTCCCGAAGCACCGAATCCGCGTCCGAGAAAGACTTCGCCGTCGGCAAGCACGAGGGCTGCTTGCGGACGAGCATCTGTGATAATCAGACTCAAGGTTCCTCCCTATCTTTGTTCTTGAACTGACTCGATTGGATCTGTGCCTGTCCCGGCAATTTCCCCGTCCGTTAGCGAACGCAGAAAATTTTCCGGGACAAAACGTTTTGCCTGAGGTTTAGAGTTCCCGGAGCTCAGGCTAAAATTGATCCATTATACCTTGGAGGCAAGGCTGTATCGGACGAAATCGTCCTGCAAGATCATCGGCTCAAGCATGCTTCAACGCTGCTTTTGCGCGTTGCAATCGTCCGACGTTTTCGAGCCGACCTCCGAGCCGATTTCGACTTTTTTCTCAGAAGGTCAAGCGATGCAGCAAGCAAGCGAACTCGAGCAGCTCAAATCCATGACCGTGGTCGTTGCCGATACGGGCGACATTGATGCCATTGCGCAACTCAAGCCCACGGAAGCCACCACCAACCCTTCGCTCATTCTGAAGGCTGCAACGGGCGGAAAATACACGCATATTCTTGAAGCGGCCCGCTCCGTCAACGAACCGGCCGAAGCACGAATCGACCGAGTGCTTACCGGCTTTGGCGCAGCCATTCTCGAACACATTCCCGGGCGCGTCTCCACCGAGGTCGACGCCCGCCTGAGCTTTGACACCAATGCCACGATCGCCAAGGCGCGCCGCATCATCGGCCTGTACGAAGCCATGGGCATCTCCCGCGAACGCATTCTCATCAAAATCGCCGCCACTTGGCAAGGATGCGAAGCGGCTCGCGTGCTCGAAGCAGAAGGCATTCACTGCAACATGACGCTTATCTTCTGCACGGCGCAGGCAGAAGCCGCCGCCCAAGCCTCAGCAACCCTCATCAGTCCCTTTGTCGGCCGCATTTACGACTGGTTCAAGGCCGCCGAAGGCGCCTGCTGGGACGAAGCCGCCAACAGCGGCCTCAAGGATCCTGGCGTGCAATCCGTGACCGCCATCTACAAGCGACTGAAGGCAGCCGGCAGCAAGACGCAAATTATGGGCGCATCCTTCAGAAACAAAGGCGAAATCCTCGCTCTTGCCGGATGCGACCTCCTCACGATTTCGCCCAAGCTTCTGAACGAACTCGACTCATCCTTTGCCCAGGTGCTCCCCACGCTCACGACCGAAGAACTGGAGCAGAGCGCTCCGATCTCAATTTCGGAACCCGACTTTCTGCTTGCGCTTGCCATGAGTGCCGTTGCTAGCGAAAAGCTCGCCGCCGGCATCCGTAGCTTTGCCGTTGACACCGAAAAACTGCAGGCACACCTTGTCTAACATGATGAGCACCTTCAGCAACCCGCCCGGCGAAACACAGGCTCACACCGTTCTGATCGTCGAACCGGACTCTTACTGGCGCAAGGTACATAGTATGGACGTTTCTCGTGACGGAACGTTCGAAGTCCTTTGTGCCGTGCGCAACAAGCGCCAAGCCGTGGCCTTTCTGTCTCGCCTTCCGGTCGACTTCATCGTCACCAACAGCATGCTGCCCGACGGAAATCCCGCCGACATCATCCGCTTCGCGCAAAAACGCAACCCTGACTGTTTGGTTCTGGCGGCCTCCGACTGCGAAGATGCCAACATCGTTATGCAAACCATCACAAGTGGCGCCAACGGCTATGTTTTGTTTTCCGACAAAACAACGAACCTGTGCTCCTGCCTGCGTGTGTTACAGGCAGGAGGCTCGCCCGCCAGTCCCGCCGTCGCCAGTACAGTATTGCGATCCCTACAAAGTCGGGAAAATCAGCGCCAACAGATGCCCGAAAAACATCCTCTTACTGCTCGGGAACTCGACACACTGCGACTTCTGGCCGAAGGCATTTCGTTTTCTCAAATCAGCCACATTCTGGTTATCTCAAAATCAACCGTAAGCACCCACGCCGCAAACATCTATCGCAAACTTGACGTGCACTCCCGTACTGAAGCCGTCTACCGCGCGAAGCAAATGAAACTTCTCTGAGACTCGCTAAAATGGCTCCCGCACTGCGGGACGCGGCACGCTTTAACGCCGCATGTTCGCGTTTTTTGGTTTGCTCGTCTCGTTTCAGACTCTTTTTTTAAATCAAGACTCTCATGTCCCAATCCGAAGACATCAAAGCGGCCGCTCGCCGCGCTCTGGCTCCCATCGCCGAAGATATGCTCGAGGTCGAGCGCATCATCATGCGCGAAGTCTCAAGCGCCGTTTCCCGCGTCGACGAAGTGGGACACTACATCACAGCAGCCGGCGGCAAGCGCATGCGCCCCGCCCTGCTCATTCTGATGGCCCGCGCAATGGGGGCCGACCCCGCAAAAGCCGCCTATCTCGGTGCCGTGATCGAAATCCTTCACACGGCGACCCTCATGCACGATGACGTTGTTGACGAGGGAAAAATGCGCCGCGGCCGCGAAACAGCCAACGCGCGCTGGGGTAACGGCACGGCCGTACTGGTCGGTGACTTCTTCTATACCCGCTCCTTCCAGATGATGGTGCGCGCGGGCAACCTCAAGGTTATGCAAGCCTTGGCCGACGCCGCCAACCGATTGAGCGAAGGCGAAGTGCTGCAGATGAACAATGCGCACAACCCCGACATTACGGAAGATGATTACTTCGGCGTGATCGAACGTAAGACGGCTTGCCTTTTCAAAGCCGCCGCACACATGGCCGCAGCCATCGCTGAAGCCTCTCCCGAAATGGAAGAAGCCTGCGCAGCCTACGCCTTACACCTGGGCAACGCCTTCCAGATCGCCGATGATATCCTCGACTACAAAGGTGAAGCTGCCACCATCGGCAAGAACTTGGGCGCAGATCTGCGCGAAGGCAAGGTGACGCTTCCGCTGCTCTACGCCATGCGGATGACCACTCCCGAAAAGCGCGAGCGTATCCGAGAAGCCGTTCGCCACGGCGACGGAGACTTTGAAGAAATCAGCCGAATCGTGATTGAAAGCGGCGCTTTGCCGAAGTGTTTGGAACGCGCTCAGCAGGAAGTCGAGTTAGGAAAACAAAAATTATCTGCACTTCCCTCTGGACAATTCAAAGAATCTCTGGTACAGTTCCTCGCCTTGACAGTTCAGCGCAACAAATAAAGCGCCAACGGTCAGAAAATTCGGGGTGTAGCTCAGCCTGGTAGAGTACTACGTTCGGGACGTAGGAGTCGGAGGTTCGAATCCTCTCACCCCGACCAGATTTTGAAAAGGAGATTTCGCAAGAAGTCTCCTTTTTTCTTTTGGTTTTCGCCAAACAATCGCCATTTCAGAACGCTACCGCCTAGAATAGAGTCAGGAACACACCGCACGGAGAGATCGTTTTTAATAGTTCAATCTCAATGCGGCGTGCCGAGAGACGAGACTACAAGGGGACCCGGTATGACAATGATCATTGGAATGACTGGCGGTATTGCCTGCGGCAAGACGGTTTTCCGCGCTTTAGGGGTACCGGTGATTGACGCTGATGAAATCAGCCGCGAACTCACGGGCCCCGGCGGAAAAGCCCTCCCCGAAATTGCAGTGGCCTTCGGCGCCGACATGATCGGCACACAGGGCATGAAACGCGACCTGATGCGCGAAATCGTGTTCTCGGATCCGCGTGCAAAGGAAAAGCTCGAATCGATCCTGCATCCCATGATCAAGCGCGAGATGTTCGAGCAACTCAAGGGCATCAAGGCGCCCTACGTGATTCTTTCCGTTCCGCTGCTTCTGGAAAGCGGCCGCTGGGCTGATGCCGTCAAGCGCGTCCTGGTGATTGACGTGAGCGAAGACGAACAGATCAACCGTCTGGTCTACGACCGTCATCTCGGCGAGGAACAGGCCCGTGCCATCATTGAAACGCAGATTTCCCGCGACAAGCGTGTAGCGGCTGCCGATGACCTGATCGACAACAGCGGCACTCTTGAAGACCTTGAAGAAAAGGTCAAGGGGCTGCACCAGTTCTATCTGAAGATGGCCGAAGGCGAACCGACCGCCTGACACAACCGAACCGCATACGAAAACACCGCCCTCGGTTACAAACCGACTCGGGCGGTGTTGCATTTTTACCGAAGGCCTTTGAGCTGGTTACTTGCACTTGCCTTCTCTCTCTTCCTCTTCCTTTTCGCGCTGCATCCTCTCGAGCTGTTCTACAATCAAATCCGGATCAGCAGATCCCGGCTGGCCATGGATCACGTAGCTGCCACTCGCCCATTGCCCCAGATCAATCAGCTTGCAGCGTTCCGAGCAAAACGGACGCCAGGGGCTATTCATGTCATACTCGTGCAGTTTCTTACATGTCGGGCACTTCACCATCATTTCGACTTCTATCCTTTCTCAGATCGCAACGTAGACGCCTTGCGCGCCTAGCTGCATCAATCGTTCATTTTGTTCTTCCGTTTCGCACGCCGCAACGTATAAAGGAAGCCGTTGCGAGGCCGCCTTCAAAATCGTCTCGGCGTCAGCCGTCGGCTGCAAAGCTCCGACCAACCACTCCTGCAAGTCGACCGCAGTAACATCCTCCGGCTGTTCAAACCACTGTCGGCAGACGATAAGCGGCACTCCTAGCCGTTTGGCTAAAGCCTCTTTTTCCGGCGTAAATGAAGACGCCAGAATAGCCTTTGCGCCGCTTTTTTCAAAGTCAGTCTCCACCGTGGGCGATAAAGGCGTCTTCACCAATGCGACACGATCAGACAACATCAGACGCTCGATCACAAGCGAACACATAGGTAGCAGTTTTTCCGTTTGAGCCTGTTTGAGGGTTTCAAACCACTGAAATGTCTGGCCTTCACGGGGTTGAGGCTGGCCCTCCCAGTCAACAATGCGGCAGAAATGTAGACGCACGTAGGCGTGAGGATATTCACGCTCGAACACAAACCAAGGAGTCGCTTTTTTCACCTTGACGCCAAGCTCTTCGGCGTATTCGCGACTCAAAGCCTCGGTCACGGCTTCGCCTGCCTCCAGTTTTCCTCCTGGGAACTCCCACCATCCTGCATAGGGCTTGCCCTGAGGACGACTGGCCATCAAAAAGCGTCCCTCTTTATCGATCAAAACGCCGACGGCAACTTCGGTCACTTCTCGCATAATTCTCTATCCTTTGAGCGCTTCGCGAGCACTGACAAGCTTGGCAAACTGCATCGCGACACGACCGCTGCGGCCCCCTCGCTCGATTGCCCACTGCAACGCTTCAAGGCGCAATTCTTCAGATGTTCGAACCGCTTCGGGTACAGGATAGACCTCAAAGGCCCGATCCAGTACCTGCAAGTACTCGGCTTGCGTAAAGGGATAGAAGGACAACCACAATCCGAAACGTTCGGCCAAAGAGAGTTTTTCTTCCAGCACCTCACCCGGATGCAAATCCCCGTTTTCGTCCAGTTTGGAAGTGAGATTATCGCTTGCGGGTTCCGGCATCAAATGACGACGGTTGCTAGTCGCATAGACCAGAATCCGACTGCCGCCGGTCGCAACCGAACCGTCGAGTGCCGCTTTAAGCGCTTTATAGCCGCTTTCGCCCAATTCAAACGACAAATCGTCGCAATAAAGGATGAATCTCTCGCTGCGGCTTCTTAACGCCTCCACAATTTCAAACAGATCGCGCAAATCTTCTTTGCCGACTTCAATCAAGCGCAGACCTTGGTCAAAAAAGCGCGATGCGCACCCGCGAATCAGAGAACTTTTGCCGGTACCGCGAGCTCCCGTCAACAAGACGTTGTTGGCAGGAAGCCCCTTTACGAAAGCCTCTGTGTTGGCCAAAAGCAAATTTTTCTGGCGCTCAACATACAGCAACCGGTCAATATCGACGGATGCAAAGGCGTGCACCGGCTCCAGACGTCCGAGTTCTGTGCCCAAATACGCGCGTTTGACCCAACGGTATGCCGGCGCCGTCCAATCGAAGTCCTCGGCAAGAGGAGGCAACAACTGCGAAAAGCGCATCAAAAGATGACGCACTTGCTCCTCGTTGCCACCCTGTCCCAAGGCTTTTGCAAGATCAATTTCAGAAGACATAGCTTTAGCTGCGGTAATCGGCGTTAATGGAAACGTAGTCGTGCGAAAGATCCGTGGTCCACACGGTTTCTTGCGCCGATCCGCGCCCCAAGTCAATGCGCACCGTGATTTCCGGCTTGGCCATCACGCGCACGCCATCCTCTTCTTTGTACTCTGCAGCACGACCTCCGTTGCGGGCCACCTGCACCTCATCGAGCCACAGATTGACTTTATTGGCATCAAGATCTTCCACGCGGGCGTTGCCGACGGCCGCCAGAATGCGGCCGAGGTTCGGGTCGGAAGCAAAGAACGCTGTTTTGACCAGCGGTGAGTGAGCCACGGCATAGCAGACTTGCAACGCTTCGGATTCCGTGCGAGCACCCTGCACCTGAATCGTGATGAACTTGCTTGCTCCTTCACCGTCACGAATCATGGATTGCGCCAAATGTTGCCCCACGATCGTAAGCGCGCCGACCAGTGCTTCCAGACGCGGATCGTCCTCACTTTCGATAGAAAGTTCACTTTGTCCCGTGGCAATAGTGATGAAAGAGTCGTTTGTGCTGGTGTCGCCGTCAACCGTGATGCGGTTAAAACTCGCGTCAGCTACACGCTTGGCGACCTTGGCCAATACGTCCGGCGCCACGCCCGCATCGGTGGCAATAAAACCCAGCATTGTGGCCATGCGCGGCTCAATCATGCCCGACCCCTTGCTGATGCCCGTCACCGTGATGAGCTTACCGTCAATGAGCGCCTTCGTGGAAAACGCCTTTTGCACGGTGTCGGTGGTCATGATGGCCGTCGCCGCGTCGGCGCTGCCCTGTGCGTCAGCCGCCAGCTTGGCGGCGGCAGCAGGGATGCCCCGGGCAAAGGGGTCGATGACCATCGGCTGGCCGATAACGCCGGTAGACGAGGGCAGGACATCCTTCGCGTCGATGTTCAGCGCCTTGCCCACCAGCTCACAGCATTCCTCCGCCAGTGCCACGCCGTTGGCGGCGCAGGTGTTGGCGTTGCCGCTGTTGACCACGATGGCCTGTGCATAGCCGTCCGTCAGGTGGGCACGGTCTACCTTGATGGGTGCGCCGCAGACCTTGTTGGTGGTGTAAACACCGGCGGCGGCGCAGCGGACGTCGGCCTTGATAAGCGCCAGATCGTACTTTTCACTGTGATTTGCCCGGATGCCGCAATGGACACCGGCGGCGGCAAAGCCCTTGGGCGCGCAGATGCCGCCCGCAATTTCCTTATACTGCATAACGATTTTCCTTTCTCACAAAGAAAAACAAGTTTATTCCAACCCTTTGGTCTCTTCCAGACCCAGCATCAGGTTCATGCACTGGACGGCGGCACCGGAGGAGCCTTTGCCCAGATTATCAAACAGCGAGACCAGCATCATCTGGTCTCCGGCGGTGTTCACGGTCAGGTACAGTTCCATGCGGTCGGTGCCCGCCATGGCGTTGGAGTACAGGCCGTTTTCCGGCAGCGGCTCGTTCAGGCCGTGCACCTTCACGGTGGCGGCGTCCTTGTAGTAGTCCGCAAGGGCGGCAGCCACGGCCTCGGCGGTAGTGCCCGCAAGGGTAAGATCCAGCGGCACCAGCACCTGCATCCCGCAGTAGTAGTCGCATACCACCGGCACGAACATCGGCGTGTGCGCAAGGCCGCTGATCTTCTGCATCTCCGGCAGGTGCTTGTGACCAAGGCTCAGGCCGTAGCTTTTGGGCGCATCCAGCTTGCTGTGCGCCGGGCGGTCGGGGCTTTCGTAGTCCGCGATCATCTTTTTGCCGCCGCCGGAGTAGCCGGAGATGCCGGTGCAGCTGAAGGGGTAGCTTTGCGGCACCAGCCCCAGCTCCACCAGCGGGCGGGCGATGCTGATAAAGCCGCTGGCATAGCAGCCGGGCACCGCCACGCGGTAGGAGTTCTGGACCTTTGCCTTCTGTCCCTTCAGCTCCGGGAAGCCGTAGTCCCATGCGGCATCGGTGCGGAAGGCGGTGGAGGTGTCCAGCACCTTCACATCCGGGCGCAGCAGGGGCATGACTTCTTTAGAAGCCGCATCCGGCAGGCAGAGGAAGGCAAGGTCGGCAGAATTGATGACCTTTGCACGCTCGTGCACGTCCTTGCGCCCTTCGGCAGAGATGGACAGCAGCTCGATCTCCGGGCGGGATGCCAGACGGTCGGCGATGCGCAGGCCGGTGGTGCCGGAAGAGCCATCAATAAATACCTTTACCTTCATGCGTTTTCCTCCTCCCATGCGTCCAGCCGCGCCGTTGCCAGCGCGATCTGCTTTTCTACGCTGGCGGCGCTGGGGCCGCCGTAGCTGGTGCGTCCCTCGCAGCAATGCACAAGGTCGATGGCATCATAGATATCGGCCCCGAACAGCGGGCTGTAACTCTGGAACTGGGTCAGGGTCAGCTCTTCCAGCGTTTTGTCGGCGGCAATGCAGTCCGACACCATGCAGCCGGTCAGCTTGTAGGCATCCCGGAAGGGCATTCCCTTCTTGGTCAGGTAGTCGGCGCAGTCGGTGGCGTTGATAAAGCCCTTGGCGGCAGCGCGGCGCATGTTGGCAGGCAGGGTCTTCATGGTGTCCAGCATGGGGGTGACGGTCTTGAGGCACAGCTCCAGCGTATCCACTGCATCGAAGATGGCTTCCTTGTCCTCCTGCATATCCTTGTTGTAGGCCAGAGGAATGCCCTTCATCATCACCAGCAGGGTGTTCAGGTCACCGTAGACGCGGCCGGTCTTGCCACGGATCAGCTCGGTGACATCGGGGTTCTTCTTCTGGGGCATGATGGAGGAGCCGGTGGTAAAGGCATCGTCCAGCTCGATGAACTTGAACTCCCAGCTGCACCAGAGGATGATCTCCTCCGAAAGGCGGGACAGATGCATCATGCAGATGGAGATGGCATTGGCCAGCTCAATGCAGAAATCGCGGTCAGAAACGCCGTCCAGGCTGTTGGCACAGGGTGCGGCAAAGCCCAGCTTTTCGGCGGTGAACTGACGATCCAGCGGGTAGGTGGTACCGGCCAGAGCGCCGGAGCCCAGCGGGCACTGGGCATCCATGCGGGCGGTGGCATCCTCAAAGCGCTGCAGGTCGCGCAGGAGCATGGAGGCGTAGGCCATCAGCGCATGACCAAAGGTGATGGGCTGGGCGCGCTGCAGGTGGGTGTAGCCGGGCATGACAGCGGTGGTATTCTCCGCAGCCTTCCTGCAGATGACCTTGATGAGCTCCACGATGTAAGCCTGCAGGGTGTGGCTGTAGTCCCGCAGGGTCAGGCGGATATCCAGCGCCACCTGATCGTTGCGGCTGCGGCCGGTGTGCAGGCGCTTGCCTGCATCGCCGATGCGGGCGGTCAGGGTCTGCTCCACAAAGGTATGTACGTCCTCGGCGTTGGGGTCGATCTCCAGCGCACCGCTTGCCAGATCGTCGGCAATGGAGGCCAGCCCGCTGAGGATATCCTCGCAGTCCTTTTCGGAGATGATGCCCTGCTTGGCCAGCATGGCGGCGTGGACCCCGCTGCCGCGCATATCCTGCGCGATCATCCGCTGGTCAAAGCGGATGGAGGAGTTGAAATCATTGACGCGCGAATCGACCGCCTTGGAGAAGCGGCCCTTCCAGAGTTGTTCTGCCATCGTTATTGTCCCTCTATCTCGTAAAGTATCTTTATCTTACGGAAAGCTTCTCCTCCGTCTTCCGAGTTCAATAAAGGGTATTTCCCTATATTGATCAGCGAAGTCGAGTTACTGATAGCTGTTGTATAATCTTTCATTTGCAATGCAACGCGTGCTTGAAATGCTGTTACTATATCTTGCGAAATATAGTTTAAAACGTTTTGTGCTTGAGTAACCGTTTTACTTGTATTTACAAGTTTCTTAGCCTCTGTCAAATCACTAAGGATTTGTTCATAGGTTGCTTTCAAAGAAGAACGTCCCGGATAAGCACTTGCATCTGATGTCGGAGAATAGACCAATTGCAGGGGTAAGCCTAAATCACTTTCTGCAGTTGCAGGGTTGTAAGCTTTGCAAAAATACCCCACTAATTGAAAGTAGTTATAAGCTCTTGTGAAATATGCTTCACCGGCATAAGCTGCAATAAGTTCTTTATTTGCATCACTCAAATCGGTAACAGTACCATCCAGCACTTTATTGTAACCATCAATAAAGTAGTTACACCGTGCAATGTGTGCATAATGATTTTGCCATACACCTTCTACGTTGCCGTCTGAAGATTGGAAGTCCCAGCGATACTGATTACCATATGAATTGGAAAAACCAGCTGTGGCATGGAAATCATCGCATTGTAATTCAGGGGTTAATATGTATCCACCTGTCGTTATGGAACGATAGTAGGAATATATTCCGATACGTGCATTTGTAAAGTCGTTCATTGTTGCCAGGTATTGAGACTCTTCAACTGAGCTGTATGGGTATTTTTCCATATCGCAGGAAGAGAGACCTGTAACAAGCAATGTTGCTAATATGATATATATTTTCTTCATTGTTTTAATCTCTTTTGTAGTTAATGTTTAGAAAGTAAGTTCAAGGCCGAATGAGAATTGCTTTGTATTCGGATAGTTTCCTAATTGCATATTACTGTTGATCTCCGGATCAAATCCTTTGTATTTAGTAACAGTTAATAAATTACGTCCTACAAAGAATATTTTTGCATCTTCAATGAATCCAGTTTTTTTCATTATGCGTTGAGGCATAGTATAACTTACGGTTAAATTTTTCAGACGCATGAATGAAGCATTCTCCAGTAAATGAGAATCAAATTGCATAGGAGAGTCCGGAGTCGAGATATTGGTTATATCACCGGGCTTTTGCCACATAGTCAACATTTCAGTGGTTTGATTGCGGCTGTTGGCCATTTGTGGATTCTCTGTAAACCAGCGTTCGTTATTTACCATGTATTGCCCAAGCATAAATGAGAAATCAGCGCTGACCGTTATACCTTTCCAAGCGAGTCGAGTACCGAAACCACCTGACCATGGAGCATAGCGTTGCTTTCCTAAAAAGACAGCATCATCTGCGGAATAAGTTTTAGTTAAATTCCCATTCTTATCATACCACGTATTGTAACCATCTCGTGGATCGACACCTGCCCATCTGGTATAATAATATTCTCCGTATGGTTTGCCTACCTCAAGTTTCAGACCGGTATTTGCTAATACATATTCGTCCAGTCCATTAAATAATTGAGTAATTTCATTCTTGTTATAGTTCACGTTAGCTGAGATAGTCCAGTCAAAACCGTTCACATCTCTTAATACATCTACATTTGCAGTAATATCTACTCCTCGGTTACGCATATTTGCTACGTTGCCCCAACCCGATGCAAAACCGGTTGTAAAAGAGTAAGGGATTTCCATAAGCATATTTTCTGTCATGCGGTTATAGAATTCTATATCCAAACTTACACGATCAAACAAACGAGTACTTAATCCGACATTTGTAGATTTAACAACTTCCCAAGTCAAATCGGGATTGGCTGGATTGGCAACTGCAGTACCACTCTGCCCACCATATAATGGACCTGTTCCAATTAGACCAAATGACATATAAGGGTCAAGACCTGAAGAGTTACCTACAGAACCGTAACTGGCTTTTAACTGTAATTGATTCAACCAAGAGACGTCACTCAGGAAATTTTCTTTCTTTAAATCCCACATTGCACCTGCAGACCAGAAATTACCCCATTGAGAATTCAAACCAAACAATGATGAACCATCTCTACGATAAGTAAGGTCTAAATAGTACTTTTCATCATAATTATAGCTGAAAGTAGCAAAGTAAGAATTAAAAATCTTATCATATTTTGAGTGAGAAGGCATTGTTGCATTACTTGCTGCACTTAATAGCATTAAACGCGGATCAGTTAACCCCTCTACCTCAGATGTAAATGATTGGTTTTTGGTAATAATAGATTCTTGTCCTATTAGGGCACTGAAATTATGATTATTCCATGCTGTAAATTTATACTCTGCAGTATTAGTATAGGTAAATGAGTAATAGCGTTGGAAAGACTCTGTTGCACTACCTGCACCTTCAAACGGGCCAATAGGTAAAGCCTTATAAGAGTATCGATAATCAAAAGCTTCAACAGCTTGAGCTGCACGAATATTCAATCCTTTGATTGGATTGATATTGATAAATGTATTGCCATTGATACGTGCCATATCGCGTGAAGCAGGTTGTATCTCTGATAAATAATATGGATTATAGTAATTTAATTTATCGAAGTAGTCCAAGCGGTCACCATAACCAATGAAATTTCCATTGTCATCACGTAAAACTTCATAGTAGCTTTGGTCCGGGCGATAAACGCGGGCTGCATATGCTTTATTATATACTTGATTAGCAGTAGTACCAAAAGCTGCTGTAGCATACTTTTGATATGATAGATTTAAGTTTACCCCTGCCTTTAACCATTTAGTTATATTTGTTTCGATGTTTGAGCGCAGTGTCTCACGGCGTAAATTAGAATCATCCATTATACCATCGGCATCATAATGTCCGAAGGATAAGAAGTAATTTAAACTTTCCGTTCCACCGGAAATACTCAAGTCATATTGCTGCATAGGTGCTGTACCTCCAAAGAACACATCAGCCCAATCTGTAGAAATTCCGTTTTTAATATAGAAATCCTTTTCGCTTTGAAAAGACTGATTCGTTTTCAATGATGGGTCAAGTACTTCCTGCAAGTTCAGCCATTGTTCGGCATTCATCATGGTAATGTTATCTCCAGTCATTTTCGATACACCATATTGGGCGCTTATCGTAATTTTGGCCTTTTCTCCTCTTTTTCCTCTTTTAGAAGTTAAGATTACAACACCGTTTGCTGCACGTGAACCGTAAATGGCAGTTGAAGATGCATCTTTCAATACGGTCATACTTTCAATATCATTGGGATTTAATGCAGTAAATGCACCGGAAGAAATAGGAGAGCCATCCAATATAAATAATGGTTCAGAACTACTATTAATAGAACTAACACCACGCAAACGCATCTGTACCGTTCCACTAGGTTCTCCGCTAGGAGTAAATACTTGCAAACCTGCAACTTGTCCTTGCAAAGCATCCCCGATGTTTGCAACAGGTTTTTTCTCCAGTTTTTCACCACTTACAGCTGTAACAGAACCAACAACTGAACCCAGCTTCTTACTAGAACCATATCCTACAATAACAACCTCGTCTAATAAGGCTGCATCTGCCTTCAATACGATCTTTAAGTTAGGTTTAATTGCCACTTCTTGTGTCTGCATACCAATGTACGAAACCT
>ERZ791607.1760-NODE-1760-length-14008-cov-3.087006_pt1 | contig 14008 bp, 12 predicted proteins | sample MGYA00509964_ERZ791607 | MGnify/ENA primary metagenome ERZ791607 (study PRJEB30046, sample SAMN00791907) | human gut metagenome | study: EMG produced TPA metagenomics assembly of the A metagenome-wide association study of gut microbiota in type 2...
TCTTATTTCATATCGCGGCGTTCGCCGCATCTCGGCATAAGTAAAGACAGCGAATCATGCGCGAGCGCCCATCGCTGTCTTCACTATGCCTATGCGCGGCTCATTGCTCGCATAACTTTCTAGTTATTTCCGGCCCGGGCGCAGATTTTCCAGCACTTCATCCGGCACATACAGCTTGCCCCAGCCGGTGCCGAGGTCGATCTTGGGCTTATTGGCACCGTGGAAGTCGGAGCCGCCGCTGATCTTCAGGTCGTATTTGGAGGCAAGCCCCCGGATCTGGCGTTCTTCAGCAGTGTTGTAGGTGCTGTAGATGGCTTCGATACCTACGAGGCCGATGCTCTTTAATTCTGCCACGAGGTTATCCAATCGCTCGTCGCTCATATGGTAGAGGATCGGGTGCGCCAGCACGGGAACGCCGCCGGCACCGAGGATCAGCTCCACCGCCTGAGCGGGGGTCACCTTTTCTCTCGGAACGAAACAGGGACAGTGGTCGCCCACATAGCGGTCAAATGCTTCCTTCATGCTCTGGATATAGCCGTGGGAGAGCAGATACCTTGCAAAATGCGCCCTGGTGATCACAGCACCGGGGAATTCTGCCAGAAGCGCTTCATAGGTGATATCAATGTCATGTTCTCGAAGGAGTGCGCACATTTTCTCGTTGCGGTTCTCCCGGGAATGGATGAAATCCTCCAGGTAATGAGCAAAATCCGGCTGGTGGTAATCAATGAAAAGTCCCACCATGTGGATATCTTTTCCATGGTATTCTGTGGAAAGTTCTATACCGGGGATGACTTCCGGCACCTGAGGCGCGGGAGCGTCAGCCGGGGATCCTTCCGCATACCGGATCGCCCGGTCCAATCCGTTTACGGTATCATGATCTGTGAGGGCGAAGGCACGCAGTCCCTTTTCCATCGCGTAATCGACTAATTCCTCCGGGGTGAAAGTGCCATCGGAGCAGGTGGAGTGTACGTGTAAATCTACCATAATAGTAAAGCTCCTTTCAAAAAATGGATGTCGGCATTACCGGCATCCATTTTATTTGTCTTAGTTCTCGTCGTCCTCGGTCTGTGCAGTGAATACAGTACGCTTTCTTGCCATTTCATCGCTTGCCAGATACTCATCGTAGGTAGTGATCTTGTCTACCAGGCTGCCGTTTGGCAGGATCTCGATGATACGGTTGGCGGTGGTCTGTACGAACTGGTGGTCATGGCAGGAGAACAGTGCCACACCGGGGAACTTGATCAGACCGTTGTTCAGTGCGGTGATGGACTCCATGTCCAGATGGTTCGTGGGCTCATCCAGGATCAGGCAGTTGGCACCGCTGATCATCATCTTGGACAGCAGACAGCGAACCTTCTCACCACCGGAGAGGATGCGGACCTTTTTCACACCGTCTTCGCCGGCGAACAGCATACGTCCCAGGAAACCACGGACATAAGTGGCATCCTTTACGGGAGAGTAGCCGGTCAGCCAGTCGGCGATGGTCATATCATTGTCGAACTCTGCGGTATTGTCCTTCGGGAAGTAGGACTGGGAAGTGGTAACACCCCACTTGTAGGTTCCCTCGTCCGGCTCCATTTCCCCGGCCAGGATCTGGAACAGAGTAGTCTTCGCCAGCTCGCAGCTACCTACGAAAGCCACCTTGTCTTCACGGCCCAGAGTGAAGGAAATGTCATCCAGCACCTTTTCACCGTTGATGGTCTTGGACAGATGCTCCACAGCCAGTACCTCGTTACCGATCTCACGCTCGGGGCGGAAGTCAATATAAGGATATTTTCTGCTGGAAGGCTTAATATCATCCAGCTCAATTTTTTCCAGTGCACGTTTTCTGGAAGTAGCCTGCTTGGACTTGGAAGCATTTGCGGAGAAACGCGAGATAAACTCCTGCAGTTCCTTGATCTTTTCTTCCTTTTTCTTGTTGGCTTCCTTCATCTGCTTGATCAGCAGCTGGCTGGACTCGTACCAGAAGTCGTAGTTACCGGCATACAGCTGAATCTTGCCGTAGTCGATGTCGGCGATCTGGGTACATACCTTGTTCAGGAAGTAACGGTCATGGGATACTACGATAACGGTATTCTCGAAATCAATCAGGAAATCTTCCAACCATGCGATCGCATCCAGATCCAGATGGTTGGTCGGCTCATCCAGCAGCAGAATGTCGGGATTACCGAACAGTGCCTTGGCCAACAGGACCTTCACCTTCAGGCTGCCGTCCAGATCCTTCATGAGAGAGTAGTGGAACTCGGTGCCGATGCCAAGACCGTTTAACAGCATGGCAGCATTGGACTCTGCTTCCCAACCGTCCATCTCGGCGAATTCCGCTTCCAGTTCGCTGGCACGGATACCGTCCTCGTCACTGAAATCTTCCTTGGCATAGATGGCATCCTTTTCCTTCATGATCTGGAAGAGACGTTCGTTACCCATGATAACAGTATCCATAACCACGTTGTCATCGTATTTGAAATGATCCTGTTCCAACACGGAGAGACGCTGACCGGGGGTGATGACGATATCACCTTTGGTAGTGTCCAGCTGACCGGACAGAATCTTTAAAAAGGTGGATTTACCGGCACCGTTGGCTCCGATGAGTCCGTAGCAGTTGCCCTCGGTAAACTTGATGTTGACATCTTCGAATAATGCTTTCTTACCCACACGGTAAGTTACGTTGTTTGCACTGATCATTCTAAAAACCTCTTCTTATTTATATGCGTTACAAAGTCACTTCTTCCATTATACATAAAAGCCCACATATTTCAAGGAGAAAGTGTGATATTTCAGCGTTTTCTCGGGCGGTGGACCAACCAGTGTGCCACGCTGGAACGACTTCCGTCACTTCGTGGTGGCTGATGCTTCGAAACAGGCACCCAATGCAAAAGCAGTTCCGGAAAGAAAATTTACCTCAATTTTACCCCCGAAGATTGCGAGAAGCATTCCCCTTTGATAGAATAGAACTATCAACTTGGGAGGTTTTCTTATGGAGACAAAATTAAATTACAAAAGAACGTTTCTGATCGCACTGGCTTTTCTTAGCATCTGTTCTTTCTGGCAGATGTATGACAACATTATCCCGCTGATCCTGCAGAACACCTATCACCTGGGAGAGACTATGACGGGAGCGGTCATGGCACTGGACAATGTGCTGGCCATCTTCCTGCTGCCGGTGTGCGGTATGCTGTCAGACAAGGTACATACGAAGCTTGGCAGAAGAATGCCATTTATCGTGGTGGGGACGATCCTGGCAGTGATCTTCATGATGATGTTGCCGATGATCGATAATGCGGAGAAGGCAAGATGGGCCACCGGAGGGTCCTTCAGTAACCAGGTGTTCTTTTTAGGGGTGCTGTTCCTCACGCTGGTGTCCATGGGACTGTACCGTTCTCCGGCGGTAGCACTGATGCCGGATGTGACGCCGAACCATCTGCGCAGCCGCGCCAATGCGGTGATCAACCTTATGGGAGCCGTAGGCGGTGTCTATGCCCTGATCATGATCAAGGTACTGGTGGGCAAAGGGGAAACACCGGATTACCTGCCGCTGTTTTCCAGCATTGCTGCAGTCATGGCTATTGCAGTGGGAATCCTCGTGATCACCATCCAGGAAAATAAGCTGCGGGAAGAAGTGGAAAAGGCAGAAGCCGCAAACGCAGACACCATAGAAGAAAAAGCGATGGCAGAAGGCGTGGAAGCTGCCGGAGAGATCGAGGCAGTGGGAGACACCGGAGAGGCAAAAGCTTTCGAGGAAAAACAGCAGACGGCAAAGACCGAAAGCACCAAGGACATGCCGAAGGATGTGAAGCGCAGTATGTACTTCATGCTGGCATCCATCTTCTTATGGTTCACCGCTTATAATGCCGTGACCACAGCATTTTCCCGTTATACGAAAGTAGTATGGAAGATGGAGGGCGGAAGCTTCGCCAACTGTCTGATGGTGGCTACCGTGGCAGCCATTTTCAGTTATATCCCTATCGGAGGTATTTCAGCGAAGATCGGCCGTAAAAAGACCATCATGGGCGGTGTCCTGCTGATGGCAGCCTGCTACGGAGCGGCTATTTTCGCCAGAGAATATCACCCCATCGTCAATGTGGCCTTTGCCCTGATCGGTGTGGCATGGGCAGCGATCAACGTGAATTCCTATCCCATGATCGTGGCCATGAGCAGTGGCAGCGATGTGGGTAAATTCACCGGAACCTATTACACCTTTTCCATGGCGGCGCAGATCCTGACTCCGGTATTGTCCGGATTTTTGCTGGAGAAGGTGTCCTATAACACTCTGTTCCCCTATGCGCTGTTCTTCTCCCTGATGGCATTCCTGACCATGACCCAGGTACGCCACGGCGATGTGAAGCCCCAGAAGAAGGAGAGCATTCTGGAGAACTTTGACGTGGACGATTAATAAAATAGACAATAAATCGTTAGAAAATCTTTAGAAATAGCTACTTGAAAATTGCGGGGCAGTGGATTAAAGTAAGATGCAGCAGCTTTTCGCGGAGACTAAGAGGGCGCAGAAAAGATGTATGTGAATCAAAACATAAGATAGAAGGTTGAATTGAGAATGAAAGTTTTAGCAATCATACTGATCGTCATTGTAGTGCTGGCGATTCTTTACTTCCTTATGATCATGCCCCGGATGATCCATAAGCCCGATACGGCCCCTTTTAAAGAATGGCTCTACGCCCACAGAGGCCTGCACGATAATGCAACGGAAGCACCGGAGAACTCCATGGCGGCATTCCGTAAGGCTGCGGATGCGGGCTTCGGTATTGAACTGGACATTCAGCTGACGAAGGACAAGATCCCCGTGGTGTTCCATGATTTTACATTAAAAAGAGTCTGCGGCGGCGAAGGCAAGATCAGTGATTATACCTACGAGGAATTGCAGCAGTTTCACCTGTGCGATTCTGTGGAGAAGATTCCGAAGTTTGAGGATGTATTGAAGATGGTAGACGGAAAAGTGCCTTTGATCGTGGAGTTCAAGATCGAGCGCACCGACCTGTCTTTGTGTCCCCTTGCAGATAAAATGCTGCGGGCCTACAAGGGAATGTATTGCATGGAGTCCTTCAACCCTCTGGGTGTGTGGTGGTATCGGAAGAAACATCCGGATCTGGTGCGAGGCCAGTTGTCCGATGCTTTTCTGAAAGAAGGAGAGTATGTCGGGATATTATATTTTGTATTGCAGAATCTGCTGCTGAACTTCGTGACCAAGCCGGATTTTGTGGCATACAATCATCATTATCCTGAAATCCTGTCCCGGAAGCTTTGCAGAGGTTTGTACCATAATACTGCAGCCGCATGGACCATCAAGAGCCAGAAGGAACTGGTCGAAGCGAGAAAACATTTCGATATTTTCATCTTCGACAGTTTTGTACCGGAAGCGGGAAAGTAGAGAAAACAGCATAAAAAGGTCGGTTCCATGCTCCCCAGGAAACCGGCCTTTTACTATATGCGATATGCGAGGAAAAATATGTATACCAAAGAAGAATTGAAACAGCAGTTACGGAATGTGGGACTTACGGGAAAAGAGACGATCCTGATCCATTCTTCCATGAAGGCCATCGGAGAAGTGGAGGGCGGTGCGGATATCGTGCTGGATGCCTGGATGGAATATTTTACGGAAGGCCTTCTGCTATTGCCGACCCATACCTGGGCCAATGTGAATGCACAGCACCCGGTGTATGACTATCGTAATACCCCATCCTGCGTGGGACTGCTGACCAATCTGTTCCGGCAGAGAGAGGGTGTGGTGCGCTCCCTGCATCCCACCCATTCTTTAGCGGGGTACGGAAAAAATGCTGCCGAATATCTGGCAGGAGAGGAAGAACGTAACACTCCATGTACCCCGGGAGGAGCCTACGACCGGCTGAAAGACTGCGGTGGTAAGATTCTGCTGGTTGGCGTTGGACATGAACGCAATACTTACATCCACAGTGTGGAAGAGGTGCTGAATGTTCCGAATCGTCTGGCGGCGGAGCCCATGTTATTGACAACGATCCTGCCGGACGGAAGAGAAAAGAAAGTATATATGAGAAAACACTATAATCCCGACCAGCCCCATATCTCGGAAGATTTTGTGAAATTGAACCAGGCGTTTCTGGATTGTGGAGCAGTGGAAGTGGTGATGTTCGGAGATGCGAAGTGTCTGCTGTGTGATGCGCAGAAAGTGTTCCGGGTGGTACGGCATGTGCTGGCACCGGATCCGGAATGTCTTGTGACGAAACCGGAGATTTCTGCAGAGCGGTGGAGAGGATTCCGGGCATGAAAAAGGATCAGTCCCGTGGGACTGATCCTTTTGGTCTGTCTTGCTATTAAGCTACAACAGTAACGTTGGTAGCACGGATCTTGCTGCTGTTCTGAGGATCGCACTCGGTATCGAAAGTTACCTTCTGGCCCTCTTCCAGAGACTTGAAACCATCAGCGTTGATTGCGGAAAAGTGTACAAATACTTCCTCGCCGTTAGCATCGTTGGTGATGAAACCATAACCCTTCTGAGCATTGAACCACTTAACTGTACCGTTATTCATTATTGGTACCTCCTTTAATAATTCAGGCTTTGCCTGATCCTTTTGATGATTCTAAAACGTAGGACAAAAAAATCACATATTTTTGTAAAGCATCCGTGAAAAAGTAGCAATGTCTTACAAAAATATGTGAGATCAATGACTTTCATTTAGAATACGGTTAGAGTATACCATTGCCCTGATCGAAATGTCAATAATTATCTTTGATTTTTAGACCTATTTTCTTATGGAAAAAGCATATGATTTTAAGAGCAACAGGATGCGGAGAATGACGATGGATCTTAGATTTTTGGGAAAAGTATTACAAGGGGCGCTGATCGGTCTGGGAGCGGTACTCCCGGGGATATCCGGCGGCGTTTTAAGTGTAGTGTTCGGAGTCTATCGACCGATCATGGAGCTGCTGTCGGATCCGGTACATAAGTGGCGGACCCATCTGCCGCAATTGCTCCCGTATATGATCGGTTCTGCGGCGGGATTTTTAGGTGTGGCGAATCTGCTTTCTTATGTGTTGGAGACCTATCCGGAGCAATCGGTCTGTGTATTTGTGGGGCTGATCGGCGGAATGCTGCCGTCCCTGTGGCGGGAAGCGGGAGAGCAGGGCAGGACCGGAGGAAACAGGATCGTCACCGGAGTGACGTTTGCGGCAATGATTTTTTTGCTGTTTTCGTTGCAGACTTCCAAGACTGCAGTGGAGCCGGGACTCGGAGCGTATCTGTTCTGTGGATTTGCCCTTGCTCTGTCGGTGATCGCTCCGGGGATGAGTTTTTCTACACTACTGATGCCCTTAGGACTGTATACACCGTTCGTAGAGGGGATCGCTCATCTTCGGCCGGAGGTGTTGATTCCCGGAATGACCGGCTGCGTGGTGACTTTTGTGTGTCTGGCCAGGCTGGTAAACCGCCTGCTTGAAAAACAGTATGCGGGGATGTTCCACGGGATCTTCGGGATCATCAGTGCAGCTACAGTGATGACGGTTCCATGGAACAGTTTTGCCACATCTCCGGAGACCGCATCCCGGAATCTGTTCTGCATGGCGGCAGGAATCGTGGCGGCACTTCTTTTGGAAGTTATGAATGAAAAAATGGCATGTTTTCCCGAAAATGAGACAGAATAAGGAGCGGGAACCTTATCATGGAAAAAGGAAGGTAGAAACATGCAGATGTATGACATCGTGGCAACGGGAGTGCTGGGACTGTTGGTCGGCTTCTGGTCTGGCAGGAGTATCCGGTGGAAAATGGAAGAAACAGAAGAGACAGGGGAAGACAGGGAAGAGAGAAAAAATACAGCAGCCAGGCAACTGGTGAGGGAAGGTGTCACTATAGGCAGCCCGGTGAACGGAGAGATCCGTAAGCGCATGGAAGAGACCTCTGAAGAGACCGCTGATGCCGGAACTGGCTGTATCAGCATCGTGCCAGAGGATGGAAAGGTCTATGCGCCCACGGCAGGAAAGGTATTGAAACTTTATCCCATGGGAAACCGGATCCGATTCCGCACGGACAGCGGACTGGAACTGCTGTTGAATATCTGCAGAGACAGGGAAGAACTGCACAGCGCCTATTATCATTGCAATGTCCTGCAAAACGAGATCGTGCGCAAAGGAAAACTGCTGATGGAATTTGATCAGGAGGGCCTGGCAAGGGAAGGCGTGGATACGGCGGTGACGGTGGAAATGTGCCAGATCCCGGAGCGGGGACAGATCGTCGGTACCTGGAAAGATTATATCCGGGCGGGAGAGGAACTTCTGTGGATACAGCATAAGGGAAGGGATCAGGAAGACTCTTTCTTCCTGCGGTAAGCTCCGGGAGTGGTGTGATAAGCGGAATGAAAGGCCCGGAAAAAGGTGCGGGAGCTTCCGAATCCCACATCCAGCGCAATCTGCGTCACGGAGAGCTCCGTGGACAATAGAAGATCTCTGGCATAGTCCAGCCTTCGGGAGTTCACGTAATCAGGAAAAGTGGTGTGGAGTTTCTCAGTGAAGATCCGGGACAGGACAAAGCGGCTGACACCGAATTCTTTCGAGAGACTTTCCAGGGACAATTCTTCGGTATAGTGGGCATCCAGATAGAGAAGCAGTCTTTGCTCCAATTCCAGGTCATCTGTGTTTTTACGCACTTGCAGAGGCAACGATGGCAGCAGGTCTGCCAGCAGGAGTGTGAGATACCCTTCCGCATAGACTTGTACATCGGAAGGTGTGGGACGATCCTTTTCCATGGCAGCGGCCAGTGTTTTAAGTCCCTGCAGGGCAATACGGCTGTGCTCTGACAGGGAGGAGACGGTAAAGTCATTGCGGGCAGGCTTTTTGTTCTGGAAAAACTGGCGGAAAGAGTGGCAGAAATCCGGCTCGAAGATACAGAGCAGATTCTGACCGGGTTCCACATGCTTCAGGCCATGCATCTGGTTCGGAAAAACCAGAACACCCTGACCGGGGGTAAGTAAAAAATCTTGCTGTTCCACGGTGACGATGGTGGAACCGCTCAATACATAGATCAACTCCAACTGTCTGTGAAGATGGACGGCATAGGGGTTGTTTTTGGATAAATATAAATAAAGCTGTTCCTGACGGTTCTGGTAAAAGAAACTCAATGGGATTCCCTCCTGCAACTTTTGTCACTATTATGACATTTATAGTCGCTAAATGCAAGATTTGACACAAACTAATGGGAAAATGGCACGCGATACAAGGGAACATCTGTTATACTGAAATTGTTCAGAAACAGGTAACTATTATCAAATGAGTGTTGAACACCTGCATTCGTAAATAAAAGGCGGCAAAGGCTGCGGAATGGAGAAATTATGGACAAGACCAAGATACATAAAATGTGGATCGCTGATCAGGGCGACGGCACCTATACCAACCCGATCCTGTATACCGATTATTCGGACCCGGATGCCATTCGTGTGGGAGAGGATTATTTTATGATCGCTTCCAGCTTCTGTAACACCCCTGCAGTGCCTCTGCTGCATTCGAAGGATCTGGTGAACTGGAAGGTCATCAATTACATCATTGACAAGCTTCCCTTTGACTATTATGACAAGCCGGTACACGGCTGTGGTACCTGGGCACCGGCCATCCGTTATCATGAGGGAACTTATTACGTATTTATCCCCATGCCGGACGAGGGCATCATGATGTGCAAGACCACGGATCCTTTCAGCAAGTGGAGCGAGCCGGCTTATGTGCGTAAGGTCGTGGGCTGGATCGATCCCTGTCCTTTCTGGGATGAGGACGGCAAAGCATACATGGTGACAGCTTTCGCCAGAAGCCGTATCGGTTTCAAGAGCATGCTGTATATGTCTCCCATCGAACCGGACTGCTCCGGAGTGCTGGATGACGGTCAGTTCATCTATGATGGCCATGCGACCCAGCCCACCATCGAGGGACCGAAGCTGTACAAGAGAAACGGCTATTACTATATCTTCGCTCCGGCAGGGGGCGTGAAGCCCGGCTGGCAGACCGTACTGCGGTCGAAAAATATTTACGGTCCCTGGGAAGAGAAAATCGTCCTGCATCAGGGAAATTCTCCTGTCAACGGACCTCACCAGGGTGCCTGGGTGGATACGCCGGACGGACAGGACTGGTTCCTGCATTTCCAGGATGTGGGCAATGCGGGACGTATCGTTCATTTGCAGCCTATGCACTGGGAGAATGACTGGCCGGTGATCGGTGTGAATGAGGTGGACGGCTGCGGCGAACCGGTACTGCGCTATAAAAAGCCGGAAGTAGGAGCGACGTACCCAATCGATGCACCGGAGGACAGTGATTTCTTCGAAGGGGAAAATTTGGGATTACAGTGGCAGTGGAATGCCAATTATAAAAAGGAATGGTATGATCTGGAAAACGGCCAGCTCATTCTTCATGCCCAGGCCGCAGACCCGAAGACGCAGCTGTGCGATATCAGTAACCTGTTATTGCAGAAATGGCCGGCACCGGAATTCTCCATTACCACCTGTCTGCATCTGGAACAGATGAAGGACGGCGATGTGGCAGGACTGGTATCGCTGGGCGGATGTTATACAGCACTTGCAGTTCAGAAAATACACGGTAAAATGAGCCTGCAGCAGCGCACCGGCAACTGGACGAAGGACGATGAAGTGCGCACCGGTCTGGGCGAATGGAACAGTGATGTCATTTATATCCAGATGAAGGTGGAGAAGGAGATTTACCGTACATTTTATGTAGGAACCGCAGAAGAAAATTTACAGCCTGTGGGACAGATGGTGGAAGCAACTCCGGGCCGCTGGGTCGGTGTCAAGGACGGACTGTTTGCCATCAATGAGCAGGGTATGGAAGGCGGCCTGGTCGCTGCGGACTATTTCGTATATCAGGAGCTGTAACTATTTATAGGGCGAAGTAACCACTATGAGCAAATAACATGCAAGCATGTTATTCAGGAAAGCCTCGTAGAGGCGGTTTTGCGAATGGGGTGCTGAATAGTTACTGAATCATAAAATTACATTTCTATTTACAATGCAATGACAATGTGATATTTTGGCAGTTGTTAATGTGATGATAAAGGAACGATGTAAGATATGACGGAAGAGAAAAAAATGTTATTTTCACAGGATGCACTGAAAAAATTATTGTGGCCGCTGATCATAGAGCAGTTTTTGGCAATCGCAATGGGAATGGCGGACACGGTGATGGCGGCCAGTTGTGGAGAAGCTGTGGTATCCGGAATCTCTCTGGTGGATAGTATCTGCGTATTGCTGATCGGTCTGTTCACGGCCATGGCCAGCGGCGGTGCCGTAGTGGCGGCGCAATATATGGGACACGGAGATAAGGAAATGGTAGGCCGGGCCTCAAATCAGCTTTTTTTAGCGGTTGGAGGTGTGGCCCTTCTGTTTATGATGATAGCACTGATCTGGAACCGGGGATTGCTGGCACTGCTTTACGGAAATGTGGAGGCGGATGTCATGAATGCCGCAAGAATTTATTTTTATATTGTGGCGGTGTCCTTTCCTTTTCTGGGAATTTATAACGGTGGTGCGGCTCTGTTCCGTGCGGTGGGAGATTCCAAGGTGTCCATGAAAGTGTCATTGGTGGCAAATCTGGTAAATATTGCCGGAAATGCGATCCTGATCTATGGTGCAGGGATCGGTGCTGCCGGTGCTGCGTTGTCCACGCTGTTTTCCAGAATATTGTCGGCTGTGATGATCATAGTGCTGCTTGGAAAAAGTGACAAGATCATAGTGAGCAATCACTGGAGGGTCGATACGAAAATCTTGGGAAAGATTCTGTATATCGGTGTTCCCAACGGACTGGAAAACAGTATCTTCCAGATCGGTAAGCTTCTGACCACCAGTCTGATCGCCGGTTTTGGAATGGCTGCTACGACGGCAAATGCCGTAACAGGCAGTATTGCCAGCTTTCAGCAGATCCCTGCCAACGCCATCGGTGTGGCAATGATCACTGTGATCGGACAGTGCATCGGTGCAGGAGAGACCGAGCAGGCATTATATTATCTGAAAAAAATGATGAAGGCGGCGTATGCCTGCATGGTCCTGTTGGGAATTCCCATGATTATTTTTGCACGGCCGATCTGCGGAATCTATCATCTGAGTCCGGAGACAATGAAAATAACTGTTTTTCTGTTATGTTACAGCTGTGTATGTTGTATGCTGGTGCATCCGTTGTCCTTTGCACAGTCCAATGCACTTCGCGCTGCGGGAGATGTGAGATTTACCATGATCGTGGCGATCGCTTCCATGTGGCTCTGCCGTGTGGGCATGGCATATATTCTGGGACAGGGTCTGGGACTTGGCGTCATCGGCGTCTGGATCGCTATGACCATGGACTGGGTCGTACGGGCATTTTTGTTCACTAACAGGGTACGTACGGGAAAATGGCTGAAGTATAAGGACCGGCTGGTGAAGTAAAGTAATATAATGCAATCTGGAGAGGAATAGAGGCGCAGTGGACAAAAATATCTGCTGCGCTAAAGTTTTACATTGACAGATTTTGCAATGTGTTTTAGCATGTTTTTATAGAAATTGTAACGGTTCCGCCAGGATCGTTACGCAATAATACATAGCACATCAAAGTGCGGAAATGAGGCAGAACATGAGCAAAAAGCCCTATGCAGAGCGTAATCTGAAATTCGAGACATTGCAGTTACATGTGGGACAGGAGCAGCCCGATCCCGTGACCGGTGCCAGAGCCGTTCCCATTTATCAGACATCTTCTTATGTATTCCGCAACTGCGATCACGCAGCAGCCCGTTTCGGACTGGAAGATCCCGGTGAGATCTACGGTCGTCTGGGCAACCCGACACAGGGCGTCTTCGAGCAGCGTATTGCAGCACTGGAAGGTGGTACCGCAGCTCTGGCGGTAGCCAGTGGCGCAGCAGCTATCTGCTACACGATCCAGAACCTGGCAAAACAGGGAGATCATATCATTTCTGCAAATAATATTTACGGCGGCACCTACAATCTGTTGGCGCATACTCTGGTGGACTACGGTGTGACCACCACTTTCGTGGCTCCTTCCGATTATGATAAGATCGAAGCAAGCTTTCAGGAGAACACCAAGGCTCTCTACATCGAGACTCTGGGTAACCCCAACTCTGATGTGGTAGACATCGAACGTCTGGCACAGATCGCCCATGCACACAAGGTGCCTCTGGTAGTGGACAATACTTTTGCTACTCCTTATCTGGTACGTCCTTTTGAGTACGGTGCAGATATCGTGGTACATTCCGCTACGAAATTCATCGGCGGACACGGCACCAGCTTAGGCGGTGTGATCGTGGAAAATGGTAAATTTGACTGGGAGGGCAGCGGCAAGTTCCCTCACCTGTGCACTCCGAACCCCAGCTATCATGGCGTTACCTTCACCAAGGCAGTACCGGGTGCAGCTTTCGTGACAGCAATCCGTGCAATGCTTCTGCGTGATATGGGCGGATGCATTTCTCCCGTGCATGCATTTATTTTTTTACAGGGACTGGAGACGTTGTCTCTGCGTGTAGAACGTCATGTAGAGAATGCACTGAAGGTGGTACAGTATCTGAACAATCATCCTCAGGTAGAGCGTGTGCATCATCCTTCCGTATCCACCGATCCGGAGCAGCAGGAGTTGTATAAAAAATATTTCCCGAACGGAGGCGGTTCCATCTTCACCTTCGAGATCAAGGGCGGCAAGGAGACAGCGAAAAAGTTCTGTGATAATCTGGAGCTGTTCTCGCTTTTGGCAAACGTGGCAGATGTGAAGTCTCTGGTCATCCATCCGGCTTCCACCACCCATGCACAGCTGTCTGAGGAAGAGCTGAATGAGCAGGGAATCTACAGCAATACGATTCGTCTGTCTATCGGTACGGAGAATATTGATGATATCATTGAGGATCTGGAAGGCGGTTTCCAGTCTGTTTAAGGAGAGACCATGCTTTCATTAGCTGTTTTCTATTATGGAAAAGCAAAACCGGGAATCCCACTGCGTTCAAGGCAGTGGGATTTTTCTTGTCGGGTGCGCCTAGCGGCGCACGTTTCTAACGGGTTAAAGT
>ERZ791607.1763-NODE-1763-length-13991-cov-2.606200_pt1 | contig 13991 bp, 8 predicted proteins | sample MGYA00509964_ERZ791607 | MGnify/ENA primary metagenome ERZ791607 (study PRJEB30046, sample SAMN00791907) | human gut metagenome | study: EMG produced TPA metagenomics assembly of the A metagenome-wide association study of gut microbiota in type 2...
ACCATAGCGGCTTCGCGATTGAAGCGGACGGAGTGACGGTCATTATCGATTACTACAAAGATTCCTCTGAAACGGAATATAATAAAGGTATCGTTCACGACTATCTATTGGGAAGACCCGGAGAACTATATGTGCTCTCTTCCCATTTCCACCCCGACCACTTTAATCGCGAAGTTCTTTTATGGAAAGCCGAGCGCCCGGATATCCACTATATCTTCTCCAAGGACATCCTGAAACATCGTCGTGCCACGCGCGAGGATGCCACCTATATTAACAAAGGGGATGTGTACGAAGACCCGAATATCCGTATCGAAGCATTCGGTTCCACGGATGTAGGTATCTCTTTTCTCATTGACCTGCAAAGTGTGCGGCTCTTCCATGCCGGAGACTTGAATAACTGGCATTGGAGCGAAGAATCCACTCCGCAGGAAATCCGGAAAGCTGAAGGTGACTTCCTTGCCGAAGTGAAATGCCTTCAGCAAACCGCCCCATCGGTAGATGTAGCCATGTTTCCAGTGGACAACCGCATCGGAAAAGATTATATGAGAGGTGCGGAACAATTCGTGGAACGGATAAAAACTACTATCTTTGCACCTATGCACTTCAGCGAGGAATACAAAGGCGGAAATGCTTTCCGGGAGTTTGCCGAAAGCAAAGGTTGCCGTTTCTTGTCCATAACCCACCGGGGTGAAAGTTTTGATATTAATCAATAAAACATACGCATTATGAAAAATTTGACACACCTCCTTTTTGTACTCTTATGTATTTGCCTGCCTGTTGCAGTACATGCTCAAAAAGACAAGGACAAAGACGATGATGACAGCAAGTACCTGGCGGGCGCAGTACCCGAAGTAAATGGAAAAGTTGTATTTACTAAAGAATTCAGTATTCCTGGCATGTCTCAGGAAGAAATCTTCAGCCGCATGCAGAAATGGATGGAAGCACGGCTGAAAAAGAATGAGAATAACAGCCGCATAGTCTATACGAATCCGGAAGAAGGACAAATAGTAGGTACGGGAGAAGAATGGATTGTATTCAGCTCAAGTGCACTCTCACTGGACCGTACAAAGATACTCTACCAACTGTCCGTGGTTTGTGCACCCGAGAAGTGTACAATGGAAGTTGAAAAGATTCGTTTCAATTACCGTGAAGGAAAAGAGAAGTATACAGCAGAGGAATGGATCGTAGACAAATATGCACTGAATAAGGCTCAAACCAAATTGGTGCGCGGACTTGCTAAATGGCGCAGAAAAACAGTCAACTTTGTAGATGACCTCGCTCTTGGAGCAGCAGAAGCCCTTAGTGCAAGTACTGCCAAGAAAGCAGCCGAAACAGAACAACCGGAAGCTAAGAAAGAGGAAAAGAGTGCTGTTAGCTCAGGTCCGATAGTGATTACTCCTAAAGCTGAAGTAGAAGTGAAAACTCCGGCTGAAACAACCAAAGTAACCGTTGTACCTGCTACCCCGCTTACTCCGGCCACTCCTGTTGCTTCTGGTACAATGCCCGGCTATAAAGAAGTAGCTCCGGATCAACTGCCGACAAATGCTATCCAAATGGGTGCAGGCAAATTAGTACTTGTAATTGGTACAGATGCTTTCAATATGACCATGATGACAGCTAATGCAGGTGGTTCATTGGGCAAATCCTCAGGTAAGCCTGTTATCTTCAGTTTCCTTTCACCTGATCAACCTTACGAACAGATGGAAGCTGCTGAAACTTACACCGTTCGCTTCTATCCGGCAAACCAGACAGAACCTTCAGTTGTTCTGGAATGTAAGAAGATGCCTTCACAGGCTCCTATGGAAGGTCAGCCACGCATGTATGTAGGCGAAATTCTAAAGGCATTCGTAAAATAATAACTAATTACTTAATTACGTGGAAATAAAAGCTAAATTCGATCATTTTAATATCAACGTCACCGATCTGGAACGTAGTATTGCTTTCTATGAAAAAGCATTGGGATTGAAAGAACATCACCGTAAAGAAGCCTCAAACGGCTCTTTCACGTTGGTTTACCTGACAGACAACAGCACAGGTTTCCTTCTGGAACTGACTTGTCTGAAAGATCATCCTCAAGCTTATGAACTTGGAGAGAACGAAAGCCATTTATGCTTCCGTGTTGCCGGTGATTATGAGGCTATTCACCAATACCATAAAGAAATGGGTTGGGTATGCTTTGAAAATACAGCTATGGGATTGTACTTCATCCATGACCCGGATGATTATTGGATAGAGGTGCTTCCGGCAAAATAGAGTATAAAATGATAGGGTGATAAGGTGATAGGGTGATAAAGTGATGAGCATACATTCCCCTATCATCTTATCACCTTATCACCCTATCACTTTATCACTTTCTATTTATGACGATTCGCCCTTTTCTTCCGTATATCCGCCTTCATCTTGGCAGCACCGGAACCATGTTTCCCGGTAATATACGATTTCTTCTTGGCTTTAGTTTTCACCTTTCCATCTTCCTTAGGTTTGTCTTTCTTTCCTCTAAAGACGATACCGCCCATTATTGCATCTTCTATACTCATATTCGGTTTCTATTACTATTACATTTATAAGCCAGTGCGAAGTATGGCTTTATCCATATATTGACCACAAAGATAGCTTTTTTCTACTAACAGACTGCATTTTTCGTATCTTTGCGGACAACTTTTAGAGATTGAATAGAATGAACACTACGCTGCTTACTGCTGATAAAGACCCAATGGGGGCCGCTATTGCCGACTATAACAAACGACACAAGGCCGAACGACTACGGGTTTTCTCTTCACAATTCGATGAGGATGAAATTCCGGTAAAGGAATTGTTTCGTACAGAAAAGCAAATGCCTGTTCTGGAATGTACTGCCCTACAAATGGCTACGGGAAAGATTCTGGATGTAGGAGCCGGAAGCGGTTGCCACAGCCTTGCCTTGCAGGAAGCAGGCAAAGAGGTACATGCCATTGATATTTCGCCGCTTTCAGTAGAAGTTATGCAACAACGCGGCGTACGGCATGCCACATTGCTCAATCTGTTCGATGAGCATTTCCGTGAGACATACGACACGATATTAATGTTGATGAACGGTTCGGGAATCATCGGCAAACTGGAAAATCTGCCTGCCTTCTTCAAAAGGATGAAGCAATTGCTACAACCCGGTGGCTGTATCTTTATGGATTCCAGTGATCTGCGCTATCTGTTTGAGGAAGAAGACGGAAGTTTTGTGATCGACCTGGCAGGTGACTATTATGGAGAAGTAGACTTCCAGATGCAATATAAGGATATCTTGGGAGAGTCATTCGACTGGCTTTACATTGATTTCCAGACACTCAGTCTTTATGCAGCCGAAAATGGTTTCCAAGCGGAATTGGTAAAAGAGGGAAAGCACTACGATTATTTAGCCAAGTTGACCTTAAAATAAGGTCAACCCGGACTTTCTGTTTGTTATTTCTTTGCCAACATTTCATCAATCTTCTTCGTTAATGCAGCAAATTCCTTCTCATTGTACAGGCGAGTCAGCATTACGATGCGTCCGTCTTTATCAATCAGTACATTGCGGGTAATTCCGGCATTGCGAAGCGCATATTTGGCAAAGATATCCGCACCGGGGTCCAATCCCAAAGGATAAGTAACACCAGTCGACTTACCGAATGCAATCACTTTGTCCAATGGTTCATCACGGTCTATGCCGATAAGGGCAAATGCAGAATTATCTTTGTGCTTCAACCAGATATCCTTTTCTATAAAAGGCATTTCTTTGCGGCATACACCACACCAACTGGCAGTGAATTGTAACATCACCACTTTTCCACGGAGTTCGGAAAGGGTAACTTTCTTACCGTCAGTCAGGGTAATGGTAAAGTTGGGAGCCATCTCCCCTACTCTTACAATGTAACCGGTGCTATCGGCAGCTACTTCCTGCGCTTTGCCCGATAAACCACAAAGGACAAACAGGATAAACATCAAACTCTTTACTACTTTCATCAATCTTATACTTTTAAGTTATTCTCAAAACGGGAACAATAACGGAAGCACAAAGATCATCACAATTCCCATAATTATCTGTAAAGGCAAACCAACTTTAACATAATCCATGAATGTATAACGTCCCGCAGGCATCACCAACGCGTTGGGCGGAGTAGAAAACGGAGAAGCAAAACACATGCTGGCTGCCACGGTTACGGCAAACAGGAATGGATATGGACTCAAATCCAACTGTATGGCGGCCTGGAGGGCAATCGGTGCCAAAAGTACTGCCGTAGCCGTATTACTAATAAACATAGTCATCAGCGAAGTGGTGAAATAGATACCCGCCAACAATATATAAGGTCCGTAACTACCTAATCCGTTGACTAATGATTGAGATACCAAATTGGATGCTCCGGTCTTTTCCAATGCCAGTGACATGGGCATCATTGCGGCAATCAATACGATACTTTCCCAATTAATGGTTTTATATGCTGCTTCTACATTCCGGAAGCAGCCGGTGAGCACCATCAGCAGACCTGCAATCATTACTGCCGTTACCGGAGCAATAGGGATGAAGTCGAACATCATCATTACCACCATTCCCAACATGATTATGGCAGCAACAGGTGCTTTATGATTCAATGTTACTTTAGCAGCCTCAGCAAGCGGTTGTCCAAGTACTACCCAATCGGAGGGATCTTCACTCAAACGCGCTATATTCTCCCATGTTCCCTGCACTAACAGCACATCTCCCGAATGCATCTTTTCATCTTTTAGATTCTTCAGAATATACTGGCGCTTGCGTTGGATACCCAAGATATTCACACCATATTTTTCCCTGAAACCTGAATCTTTTACCGGCTTATTTACCAGATTGGAGGCAGGCATCAATACAATTTCAGCAATACCGATTTCTGTAAATTCCAGTTCTTCACTTTTTGCTTCTACCGTACCTTCCGCTGCATGGGTATCCAACAACTTTAATGTATTTTCTTCGGCAAAATGTTCTACATTCGTAAAATCACCCAATACATACAGAATATCATTCTCTTGAATAACTGTATCAGCAGCAGCCATTTCCTGGCTCATCGTCTTAAAAAAGTGACGACGAGAAGAGGATGACTGACGCCGAACTTCCATTATACCTACATTATAGCGTTGTGGAATACTTAATTCCTGTATGGCCTTTCCAGTTAAAGGCGATTTACTTTCGACCTGCACCCGACACAAATTCTGAAATAGTTGGTACTCTCCCGCCAGTTCTTTCAGCGATTTGTTCTTTTTACCCTTACGGTCTTTGTCACCTTTCTTAGTCAGGAAAATTTTACTCAATGGAATTAAGATTATCAATCCGACAGCCACACAAACCAATCCTACAGGAGTAAACGAAAAAAATGTAAGAGGTGTATATCCTGCAGAGGTCAATGCTTCTTGAATTACAAGGTTCGGCGGTGTACCGATAAGCGTCATCATACCTCCCATACTACTGGCAAACGCAAGCGGCATCAACAGTCGGCTGACATTGATCTGCGTCCCCATAGCCATACTGACTACAATGGGAAGCATCAAAGCTACCGTTCCGGTATTGCTGACAAAAGCACCGATGAAGGCGGTCACCAATACAATAAGAACGAAAAGTTTCAACTCACTGTCACCAGCCAACTTCAGGATACGACTACTTATCATCTTTGCCAATCCCGTCTGAAAGATAGCACCGCCCACAACGAACAATCCTATCATCATGATCACGACGGAATTGGAGAAACCGGTCAATGCTTCCTCCGGAGTTAGAATACCGAATATAATTAGTAACACCAAAGCACAAAGCGCCACCAAATCCGAACGCACTTTGCCACTCATAAAGAATATCGCAGATAGGAATAAAATAATGAGAGTAATATACATATAGATATAAAATTTATCAGTTATTAAACAATTCAACAGTGATTTTTGTTCTAAGGCGTTGCAAATATCACAAAAATCAGCACGATGGACAATAGGGGAAATCCTTTTTGAACTAAATAAGCGACAAATATCTCACTAAATTATAAATAAAGTATAGATTATTAGCATTATATTTATAACTTTGAATCCGGGAATGATAGTATGGGATCCCCCCTTTTATCAGTTAAATTCTATAACAGCAATGGGAAACGACAACACAATTACAGGCACCTTCAATGGAACAGTCCATCTGGAATACCTACCATGTATTAATTATGCAATGATACACAATCATGTGCCTTCATGCAATTTCTGCGAACTCATGAATAGTGATGAAGTCGACTGGAATAACATCAAAGTATCCATAGACGGAGAACTTATTAAATACTCAGAAAGCATTCTTGAGATAATTCCACCTGGACAGAACATACAAATCAACAACTTGGAAATATCACCTGAAAGTGAAAAACTAATCGAACTCACAGAAGGTATCGATACTAATTTTCATCTGACTATTACAATTTCCGGTGAGATAGCCCATCAGCAAACATTTCCCATCAAACTGATGGCATACGATCAATGGAGTGGTTCCAGGATCATGCCCGAACTCTTAGCGACATTTGTGACTCCCAATCACCCCATACTTTCAAGAATTAGTGTAAAAGCCTCACAATTCCTTGAAAAATGGACCGGGAACTCTGCCTTAGACGAGTATCAGACACAGGATCCCAACCGAGTGCGTGCGCAGGTAGCTGCTATTTATGAAGCTCTCCGGTCTGAGTCTTTAATATATTCTACGGTTCCGGCCAGCTTTGAAACTTCGGGGCAGCGTGTCCGCTTGGTAGATAATGTACTCACCAGCAAGCTGGGTACATGTATAGACCTGACTTTACTCTATGCTTCCTGTCTGGAAGCCAATGGCATTCATCCTCTTTTAGTCTTATTGAAAGGACATATATTGGTAGGTGCATGGCTTACAGAAGATATTTATCATCAAACCGTAGGCGATGATGCCTCCTTTCTACTCAAAGGAAGTGCAAATGGTATCAGCGACATTGTATTAGTAGAGACAACCGCACTGGCATCTTCACAGAATATTTCATTTGAAGAAGCCGCTACAATGGCTCAGAGAGAAATCAAAGAAGAAAACAGATTTGAGCTGTTTATCGATGTATATAGGTGCAGACTGGATAAAATCCGCCCATTGCCGCAACGCATAAACCATAACGGTGAATGGCAAATAGAAAACAGCGGAATAGAGCATGAGAATGTAACCCAAAGAATACACCAACTGGACCGGTATGAAATAAAACTCGAGGACAGTAAGGATGAAATAACCAAGCAGATTATTTGGGAAAGAAAACTGCTGGATTTTTCTCTACGCAATAATCTGATTAACATCCGTCTTGGTAGAAGGGTTATACCATTCATATCTTTTGAAATTGACCATCTGGAAGATCATTTGCAAGCCGGAGAAAACTACCAGATATTACCCAGCCCCGCTAAAAGTAAAATAGAACCTGGTGAGACTGGTCTCTATGATTCTTCTTTATGGAAAGAGAATTTAGAAGAATTAGTAATCAGCGAGTTGAGAAACAAAAAACTTCATTCTTATCTGACCGAAAGCGAACTTCAGAACTCACTCAAATTTGTATACCGTACATCGCGAACTGCCATCGAAGAAAATGGTGCCAATTCACTGTTCCTCGTTTTAGGAATCCTGAAATGGTACGAGTCTCCTAAGAGTGTAAAACCACGCTTTGCTCCTATTTTACTGTTACCGGTAGACATTGTGCGCCGTGGAGGCTCAAGCGGATATATCATCCGCACCAGAGACGAAGAAATTATATTGAACATAACGCTCGTCGAACTATTGAAACAACAGTTCAGTGTTAATCTTTCCGGGTTGAATCCGTTGCCAAAAGATGATAGTGGCGTAGACGTGAAAAAGATATTCGCAACGATTCGTACCTGTATTCGTAATATGAAAGGTTGGGATGTAGTGGAAGAATCCATGTTGGGGTTATTCTCATTCAACAAGTTTGTCATGTGGAATGACATTCATACCAATGCAGACAAATTGAAAGAGAACGCCATTATAGCCAGTCTGATGGAAAATCGTATTCAATGGCAGGATACGACTCCGGAGATTAACGCCAGAGAAATAGACAAAAATCTTGAACCTCTCCATTTTGCCATTCCTGTTGATGTCGATTCTTCGCAGTTGGAAGCCGTTATTGAATCAGGAGAAGGAAAGAGTTTCATATTGCATGGCCCTCCGGGAACCGGTAAATCACAGACCATCACCAATATGATAGCCAATGCCCTGTACAAAGGAAAACGTGTGCTGTTTGTAGCAGAAAAAATGGCGGCACTTTCTGTAGTACAAAACCGTCTGACTAAGATAGGATTAGATCCGTTCTGTCTAGAACTACATTCTAATAAGGTCACTAAATCTCATTTTCTGGCTCAGCTTCAGAAGGCTATAGAAGTCATTCATATCCAGTCTCCAGCTGAGTTTGAAAGTACTTCAAAGCAATTATTTGAACGTAGAAAAAAATTGATCAATTATATGGAAGCGTTGCATAATCCCCATGCTTCCGGTTTCTCTCTATACGATTGTATAACAAATTATTTGTCGATACAGGGAGATGAATTGTCTATCGACTTTTCTCTATTACCCTCCATCACCAAGAATCAACTGACAGATTTTTGCGAAAAGATCCAGGAACTGGATACAGTTTTTCAGATAACAGGGCATCCGCAAGACCACCCATTAAAAGGGCTGGAACCATACGACACTTCCATAGAAAGCTCTCAGAAATTACAAGCTGGCATCAGGAGCATTATTAATTTATTCAGCTCGATTACCGCTAACAGAAAGTTGCTTTCAAATAGTCTGGGAATCTCGATACCTGATAATTGGAATGGGATCAGTTGGATGGGAAAGATATGTAACCAACTTCTATCCATCCCATATCTGAATAAAACGTTATTGGAAATGGGTGGTAATACCGACTTGATAGAAGAATGGAAAGATATTATCCTGTCCGGTCGTAAGCGAGATCATTTACAAGCTGAACTGGGTAAAGACTATGCACCCCAAATTCTGGAAGAAAATGCATTTGCCCTCCAGCAAGAATGGAAAGCTATCGAATTGAAATGGTTCTTACCTAAATTCTTTGCCAAACGTTCTTATCTGAAAAAGCTCAGGCTTTACAATACGAGTTTGCAGGCAGCACAAATACCAAGCCTATTAGAAAAGTTAAATGCTTATCAAAAGAATAATAAGATCATTCAGGAGCAAGCTTCCGAATTATCATCTTCTTTCGGCTTCTTAGGAAGGAAAAATAAAGAGAAATGGGATGATATTGATTCTATACTTAAGAATCTTCCGATAATTTACAACACTTTATCGGAATACGCAGCAATCGTTCAACAGCCATTTGCAGAAGTTCTGAATCAATTTGCAAATAAAATCAGTATTGACTGGAACGCATTCCAGCAGTCTAATGAAAATACATTCAGGCAATTAATCGATACATCCAACGAGTTGAATACGGTTCTCAATGAAATAAAAGGTTCATGCTACATACAACTGCCGGATAATAATCTTGAAATGAAACTACCGGTTCTACTGAATACCTGGTTAACTCACTTCAATAAGATTAAAGATTGGGGACAATGGTGCATCCGTAAGAGAGAATTGGAATCCCTGCATTTAACCGTAATTATCAACTATATAACAGATAAGCATAAAAGCGGATCGGAAGCTTCTGATGCGTATATGAAGGGCGTTTATCACCAATTAGCTCTAAAAACCGTTGATGCAGACGAAACTTTACGTCTTTTCAACGGATTGCTATTTGAGGAAATGATCAGCAAATACAAACAGTTGACTGTAGATTTTCAAGAGTTGAGTAAAAAGGAACTATACTGTAGATTAGCAGCCAAAATACCATCACTGACAATGGAAGCCGCCTCCAGTTCCGAAATAGGAATTCTAAAAAGGAACATTTCAAATGGAGGACGCGGCACATCTATCCGGAGAATTATAGACCAGATACCAACTCTGTTGCCCAAGCTATGTCCATGCATGTTGATGAGTCCGATATCAGTGGCTCAGTATATCGATCTGGATGCAGAGAAGTTCGATCTTGTTATTTTCGACGAAGCATCACAGATGCCTACCAGCGAGGCAGTCGGTGCAATAGCCCGCGGCAACGCATTAGTGGTAGTAGGTGATCCCAAGCAAATGCCTCCAACAAGTTTCTTCTCCTCTTCACAAGTAGACGAGGAAGAAGCTGAATTTGACGATATGGAGAGCATTCTGGATGATTGCATCTCGTTATCCATTCCATCCCGTTATCTGACTTGGCACTATCGGAGCAAACACGAAAGTCTGATTGCTTTCAGTAATTCTCAGTATTACAATGGAAAGTTATATACTTTTCCTTCTGTGGATGACAGAATTTCAAAAGTACGTTTAGTTCAGGTAGATGGTACGTATGATAAAGGACGTACACGCAGCAATCATGCCGAAGCGGAAGCCATTGTGAAAGAAATACTGAACCGGCTACGTACACCTGAAGTTCCTGAAAAAAGCATAGGTGTCGTGTCTTTCAGCCAGGTACAGCAAAACCTGATAGAAGATATGCTCATTGAGGAGCTGAACAAATATCCTGAATTGGAAGAAAAAGCTTTCCAAAGTAATGAACCTATTTTCATCAAGAATCTGGAGAATGTGCAAGGTGATGAGCGGGATATTATTCTTTTCTCTATAGGATACGGTCCGGACAGGAATGGCAATGTATCTATGAATTTCGGACCATTGAATAATCAAGGCGGCGAGCGTCGTCTGAATGTAGCCGTATCGCGTGCACGTTATGAAATGATTATCTTCTCAACCTTACGCTCCGAACAAATAGATTTGAAACGTACAAAGTCCAAAGGTGTGGAAGGCTTAAAGAGATTTCTTGAATTTGCAGAACGCGGTACCTCACCTATTCCGGCCATCCAACTACAGAACCTGCAACAAAGTAATCTTATTACTTTAATTGCACAGGAACTTACTCAGCGTGGTTATAAAGTGGATACTCTGGTAGGGCGGTCAAACTTTAAGGTGGATTTAGCGATTGTCAATCCATTGCAACCGGATACATATATTTTGGGAATATTGTGTGACGGCAGAAACTATTATGAAACGAAAACCACCAGAGACCGTGAAATAGTACAACCGAATGTTTTGCAGATGCTCCACTGGAATGTAATGCGTGTATGGTCCGTCGACTGGTTTGAACATAAAGAGAACGTCATGGAGCGCATTATCAAAAAGCTGGAATATTTAAAAAACACAAAAGCAGAAGAACAGCCTCCTCTTCCGACAGAGAATAATGTTCTGAAAACATTCAGTATAGAAAACGAACCTGTTGTAGAGTTAGTGAACAATAGAGAAAGAGAGTATATATTCGCTGACTTGCCTGATATAGGCTACAGTACAGATATCGATACCGTAATGGCTTCCTCCTATCAAGTTAAAAAACAACTTCAACAAATAGTCAAGATTGAACAACCCATAACAAATACTCTGCTGTATAAAAGGATATTACGAATTTGGAATTTGACAAGAGTTACCACCCGTTTGCAGGTATTTATAGACAGCCTTCTTGAAGATGCATATAAAGACCCCCTATCGGGAGATACCATAATTTACTGGGAGAATAAAGAGAAGGCTAAAGACTGTGACTTTTACCGCATCAATTCTAAACGCGACATTCTGGATATTCCAATCCTAGAAGTTATGAGTGCCGCCCGTTATGCCATAGAGCAACAGATATCCATGCCAATAGAAGACCTGAAACGGTTGACTTCCCAACTTCTTGGTTTTAGCAGGAAAGGAAACAATCTAGATATGGTAACGGAACAGACCATACAATTGCTGATTAATAAAGGAATATTCAGCCATGCGAACGGAATGGTATCCATGAGTAATTAGGGTTCATGGATACTTTCTTCCGAAAGGAAAAACAGAATGAAAAATAATATCTACCTAATAGTCTTCGATAGTAGAATTTCCGAATATATCTTTTTTGATTGTAATCTTATTACCATTATCATCTTCAATAATCGTATTGCCTAAAATGTCTTTTTTGACTGTCTTCTTTTCTTGATTGACTATCGAATATTCGTAACGATCCTCGATAGAATTAACACTATAGCTCTTCGTTATATGGGGAGCCAAAACAAACCGAACTGTAAATAGGATGAATAGAATCTTTTTCATGGCGTATTTCTTTTGGTTTGTAACAAAAGTAATATGGGAAAATAATAACAACTGGTGAATTCTATAATTATTGATAGGAAAAAACCTAAAATTAATATTTTTCATGTGCTACAATCGTATCGTTTTAGAAGGCTCGGGCTACATGCGGTCTACACTTGCACGATTTTCCACCCAAATGGTATGGTAGCTAAATTACTGAAGGTCAATAAACAACAAGAGGTTGTGTCGAAACTCTGACAAGCGTATCATTTTGTCATCCTGAGCGTAGTCGAAGGATCTCTTCTCTGTGCATTCAGGGGAGTAGATCCTTCACTACGTTCAGGATGACAGAGCGAAATGATAGTGATTCTTACTTTTGACACAACCTCATTATTATTATCTTTGGGCTGAGAAACATCTTATACATAATGAAAAAGCCGAATTTAAACCTGAAGCGAGCGTCTTTGCTGACCTCATCACTCCTGTGCAGCGCCCTCCTGATAGCCGTCCCCCTGCGCAAAGAACTGAATGAAGGATGGAAGTTCAAGCAAGCCAGACTAAGCAACTGGTATCCCGCCACCGTGCCCGGAGTGGTGCACACCGACCTGATGGACAACAAAATCATCGAAGACCCTTTCTTCCGCCTCAACGAGCGAGGCATGCAATGGATTGACAAAGAAGACTGGATATACCAGACCACCTTCCAACTCACCCCCGAAATGATGGGAAGGGAGAACATCGACCTCATCTTCAAAGGACTGGATACGTATGCCGACGTATACCTGAACGAGAAGAAGATACTGGAAGCCAACAACATGTTCCGCGAATGGAAAACCAGCATCAAGCCCGACCTGAAACCCGGTGAGAACGTACTGAAAATCTATTTCCACTCCCCCATCAAAGTGGATATTCCCAAGTGGGACGCCCTGCCTTACCAGTATGAAGCCGGCAACGACCAGTCCGAGAACGGCGGAGTATTCAATAAGAAAGTCAGCGTATTCGCCCGCAAAGCTGGTTACCACTACGGATGGGACTGGGGCCCCCGCCTCGTCACCTCCGGCATCTGGCGGCCTGTATATGTGGAAGCCTGGGATAATGCCCGAATCAACGATGTCTTCATCCGCCAGCCGGAAGTCAGCAAAAGCCGTGCATCCCTCATCGGAGAAGTGGAGATACTGGCAGACAAGGAGATAGACCAGGCAAACGTCACCATCACCGAAGCCGCTTCCGGCAGAGTACTGGCGGGGCAAACCGTTTCCCTGCAGAAAGGCATCAACAAGATTTCCCTACCCTTCTCCATCAAGAGCCCGAAACTATGGTGGAGCAACGGACTGGGCGAACCACATCTGTACAGTTTCCGCACAGACCTCACCGTCAATAATCAGACATCCGATGCCTGGACAGAAGAAGTGGGCCTGCGCTCACTCAAAATCATCAACCGCCCGGACAAAGATGGAAAAACCTTCTACGTAGAACTGAACGGCATCCCCGTATTTGCCAAAGGTGCCAACTATATCCCGCAGGATAACTTCCTGCCGCGCGTCACACCAGGGCAATACGAAAAGACCATCCTCGACGCCGCCAACGCCAACATGAACATGCTCCGCATCTGGGGCGGCGGCACCTACGAAAGCGACCTTTTCTACCAACTTTGCGACCGCTACGGCATCCTCGTCTGGCAGGATTTCATGTTTGCTTGCAGCATGTTTCCGGCAGAAGGCGATTTGCTGGAGAATATTCGCAGGGAAGCGATTGATAACGTACGCCGCCTGCGCAATCATGCATGTATTGCTTTGTGGTGTGGAAATAACGAATGCCTGGATGCCTG
>ERZ791607.1776-NODE-1776-length-13858-cov-2.650076_pt1 | contig 13858 bp, 8 predicted proteins | sample MGYA00509964_ERZ791607 | MGnify/ENA primary metagenome ERZ791607 (study PRJEB30046, sample SAMN00791907) | human gut metagenome | study: EMG produced TPA metagenomics assembly of the A metagenome-wide association study of gut microbiota in type 2...
CAAAAAGATAATAAACAATAAAATAAGCAAGCTTATTTATTGCCAATTATCATTTTTGTGCTGAACTGTTACTGAAAATCTAAAACATTTTAGTTTTTGTTTGACTAATTTCGGTTTATTATGTATAATGTTTATGAAAAATGTTATATAATTTATAAAAAATTTGATTTTTTTTGTAAAAAACATTAAAAATTAGTCATATAATACATTGACTATTTTAGGAGTATATAAAATAAAAATGTAAGAGAATCATATAAAAAGAGTTGTTTTGTGATTTTGAGATGCGTAAGTTAGTGGTAAAATATTTTTTGCCTCTAATTTGATTTTATAAAAGATATCTAAGGGAAAAGAGGTTGAAAAATTGTTACATATAACATCATTGGACGACGGAATAGAAATATTCAAAGCACTTGGCTCCGATGTCAGAATACAGATATTAAATATATTGCTTGAAAACAGCAATATGAGTATGAAAGATCTGGCAGCAAGGCTGAATATAACAAATGGAGCACTTACGGGACATATCAAAAAACTTGAGAGCTGTGGACTTATTACAACATCGGCAGAGTCGGTAGTGCATGGCAATCAGAAGATATGCTCGGTTCACTGGGACAGGATAATAATTGACCTTGAAAAACAGGTTGAGGATGAGAATGTTTATAACACGGAAGTAAAGATAGGTCATTATTCAAACTATGATATTACACCTACATGTGGTCTTGCATCAAGCAAGGCACTTATCGGCGAGGTTGATGATGCAAGGTACTTTGAGCATCCTGACAGATACAATGCTGAGATACTCTGGTTTACAAATGGTTTTGTAGAGTATGTTATTCCAAATTTTATTCCTGGATTTCAGAAGATTACACAGATATCAATCACAATGGAGCTTAGTTCAGAAGCACCAGGAGTAAACAGTGACTGGCCGTCTGACATAGAGTTTTATCTTAATGATAAACCGCTGGGATGCTGGACATCACCTGGAGATTTTGGTGATGTTAAAGGTCTTTTCACACCGACATGGTGGCCTGAAAACTGGAATCAGTACGGACTTTTAAAACTTCTTGTTATAAACAGAAAAGGCACATTTATAGATGGTCTTAAGATTTCGGATGTTACGATAAATGATTTTAATTTTGATTACAGAAGCAATATAAGATTTAAACTCGGTGTGGATGAAAATGCCACGCATAAGGGTGGTCTAACATTGTTTGGAAAGTCATTTGGAAATTATGGCCAGGATATTAATGTAGCCATAAGCTATACACCTATGACAGAGGATGAGATTTAAATATAACATAAAAGTAAAACAGAACTGTTTAACAGTTCTGTTTTATTTGTTTTTTGCTGCAATAAAAAATCCCACGGAATTTTACTGTTTCTAAAATTCCGTGGGATTAAATCATATTAATATGGCAGTTTGTCCGGTCGGACAATAGTTATTTTTATTGTATAGCAAAACGCTGGTTTTGCTATTTTTTAATGGCTGAACTTTGATAGCTGATTACTTAACTGTTACTTTATATGTAACCTTGTATTTGCCTATCTTTGCTGTTATAACAGCTTTACCTTTCTTCTTTGCAGTAACTTTACCTGAATTATTAACTGCAAGTACGGCAGGTTTGTTTGATGACCATTTCACATTTGATAACTTAACACCATAGCCTTTTACTTTGAATTTAGCTGTTTTCTTTACTTTAAGAGAAGCCCTTTTGCTTGTGAACTTGATATAAGCTTTCTTGACTGTAAATGTTTTTGTGAGTGTCTTTGTCTTGTCACCTGAAGTTATTGTTGCAGTAACAGTAGTAGTACCGGCTTTTTTAGCTGTGAGAATACCATTTGCTGTTTCAGCAACACCCGGATTTGAAGAGGTGTATGTAACTTCTTTTGTAATGCTTGGTGATGCTGAAACAGAAAGCTTAGCTGTTTTACCGGTATTTCCGCCTGTATAGAGAGTAGTTGCTGATGCATTAAACTTCAATGTCGGATATGCAGTAGATTCTTCTTTATATTTTTCTTTTATGTTTTTGTCAGAAAGTGCAGTTGAATAAAATTCAATATTGTCAAACTGTGCGTTCTGTACATCTTCAAGGTACGACATAATACCGCTTCCTATACGGACATCATCAATATCGGATAATTTGTTATCTGAAAGTGCATTTGAAAGAGAAACTTCCTGATTTGCACTTAAATCACCGTCAATATATGTTTTAACACCATCTTTAGAGACTGTATAAACAACATGACTCCATCTGCCTGAGATAAATGATGTCTGGTAACTTCCTTTTGCTGTTCCTTCCAAGCTTGCAAAGTCTGCGTAAACGCTTGAATGGAGTGCCGTGTATGGATAGCAGTTACGGTTCTTTGATGATTTTGCTTCAAATAATGCAGTTGCATCTGTAGTTTCTGAATTAACTTTTACCCACATTCCAACAGTAAAACCTGATTCATCAATGTTTTTAAATAGGTCGGAAGGAAGTGATAAATAGTTTTCATTACTCTTTGTATTTTTTATAGTAAGAACATTACCGTACCAGTTATCTTTGCTTACTTTTGCATTGCCGATAAGTGTTGCTGCAGCACTATTTTTTCCGCTGTTTGCTACTGATTTTTCACTTACGGATTCAAAGTCATATTTATAATCAGGTATAAGTGATGAAGCAAGAACTGTTGTTTTGTATGTTTTTGTAACAGTTTCATTTCCTGATTTTATAGTGGCAGTGAGTGTAACTTCTGTATCATTTTCAGGTCTTGTAACTTTTCCGTCATTTGCGATAATGTCAGCGTTGCTTGAAGACCATGTGATAGTTGAGCTATTAAATCCTTCTGTAGGAAGTGTGATGTCAGAAGTTGTCTTTGATATTACAGGACGGTCTGCATCAAGGTTTCCTGCTGCTCTTTCAAGGATTTCTTTGTCCGTGTACTTATAAGCATCTTTTTTTACACCCCAGACAGACTGGTTATTTGTTCCGATTGCCGTAAATGTCATAACTTTTTTGCAATCAGATGATTCATCATGCTGAAGGAAGAATACACCGCTGTAAGTTACTTTGTTTATAACAGCGTTCATATAATATGTGCCGTCTTTTGCTGTCCATGTACCTGTTACATCACCTGAAATGGTACCGTCTGCATTTAACTTTATCGACTGGGTCTTAGCAGTTGCAACACCCGATTTACCGTGGTTTACAAATTCGTATTCGCCGACTATATCATCTTTGGCATAACCTGTCTTTGAAATCTTATCACCTTTGTTTTCAAAAGGAGCAGTAACAGGCCAGCCTTCTTCATTCTGGAACTGCTGGTGAACTCTTACTTCGTGATAATCATCGCTGTCAGAAAATCTTGTGTGGTAGATAAGATACATCTGACCGTCATCATCTATCATTGCTGAGTTGTGCCCCTCGGCTTTGTAATACTTATCAAGGCATGAGAACTTGTATGTTCCCATAACTTTTATACCTACATCATTGTGGTCTTTGCCGTTTGATACATACATATTTGCGTTATTGCCTGCTGCATCGACGAAAGGTCCGTCAGGATTTTTTGAGCGGAAAAGTCTCATGTTATATCCGCCGTCAACACCAAGCCAGTCATATGACATATATAAATAGAAGTAATCCGTTTTTTCATCGTAGAGTATGAAAGGACCCTCACCTGAAGTTGCCTTACCGCCGGCAATTCTTGTACCGAAATACTGGTCTACCTGAAGTCCGTCATCTCTTGTATATGTCTTGCCGGGATATTTTGCCTTGCCGGTAGCAGGGTCAATCTCAAGTGTGAATATACCGCCTGACCATGAACCGTAAGTCATCCACATCTTTCCAGATTTATCATAGTAGATTTCAGGATCGATTGCATTAGGAGCATAAGAATTGTTATAAGAGTCTCCTGATGACCATGTTGTATCATATTTTTCGATCTGACCGCTCTTTATAAGGTCTGGAATATTTGTGTTTGTATAACTTGTATCTTTAGAACCCTCGAAAGCCGGTTTATTCTTTGTGAAACCTGAGTAGATAAGAGTATCGACACAAGTGAAAGGTCCTTCAATGCTCTGTGAGACACCAAAAGCAATGACTGAACGCACTGCTGTTGAACTTGTGCAGAAGTAGATCATATATGCACCTTTTGTACCGTCAGTGTTTATATAATCAGGATTCCAGAAAACATCAGGAGCCCATACATTATAAAAAGAAGCATCTTCATCATGGTCACCTGCCCACTTAAATGGCTTTTTAAGGTTTTCAGGCATATTTCCGAAAACAAAGTTGTTTGTTGCACTGGTTGAATCACCTGCATTAAGATCGTTTGAAAGCTTTGTCCAGTTTACAAGGTCAGTTGATTTTGCTGCAGCAGTGTGTGAACCATATACATAATATGTACCGTCACTTGATTTTGTGATAGATGGGTCATGCACGGAAACTCTCGTAGGAGAAGTCGTTACATGAGTTACGCTTGCAGCTTTTGCAACAGATTCATTATTAAATAAGAAAAGACTTGGTAATGAAGTCGTTGCAGTTGACAAAGCAAGTGCTGTCGAAAGTACGATGGCACCAGCCCGCTTAAAGTTTTTCTTCATAGTGTTACCTCCGAAAATTTGTTTTTTGTATATAGTTATTTCATATAAAAGAATAACATATTATGTACCAATTTACAACAAAAATACTATTTTATTTTGAAAAAAACTAAAATAATTGTGTCAAAAATATGTAAAATGCATAAAAAACCTAAAAAAATCCATCTTTTATATTGCAAGTTTTGCATAAATTGTATATAATATTAAACAAATTATAAAATAATTTTTGTTTTGCTAAAAATTATAAAATAACAAATTTCTTGGGAGGAGAACACAGTATGAGAAAGACAAAATTATTTGCAAGCATACTTGCACTCAGCCTTGTTGCTACATCTGTTCCTGCGGTAAACAGTTTTTCAGGTTCAGACAAAGCAGAAGCATCTGAGACGGAAGTGTCTGTAACATCAGGCAGCAGTATAGTTAAAGAACCGCTCGGAGAGGGTGAAGTTGAAGTGGCAAAGAGCCAGTACACAAATCCTATAGGCGGATATGACAACAATGGCAAACTTACATATGGCGGTGACCCGTCAGCTATGGTAGACGGAGATACGGTCTATCTTTATACGGGACATGATGTGTCAACAGATCAGGAAGTAAACGATAAAGTATATGATATTGACGGCTGGATCTGCTATTCTACAAAGGATCTTGTTAATTGGAAATATGAGGGCGAGATAATGAGTGCCAAAGATATTTCATGGGCAACAGGAAGCACATCGGCTTGGGCAGCTCAGACTGTTAAGCACAATGGAAAATATTATTTCTACTATTGCACATGGGATGCGACATCAGGTAATGGACAGCAGTCTATCGGTGTTGCCGTATCAGACAGTCCTACAGGACCGTTTAAGGATTTAGGAAAGCCTGTTGTGAGCGGTAAGGTTACTGATTTTGGTACTGAGTCAAGCACATGGAATGACATCGATCCTACAGTATGGATTGAAAAAGATGACAAGGGCGAGGAGCACCGTTATCTTGCATGGGGAAATGGAAATTATTATATCTGTGAGTTAAATGATGATATGATTTCGGTAAAAGACCAGAATGGTGATGGAAAGATTACAGGCGGCACATCAACAAAGACTGCTGATGTTATCCAGAAAACATCAGTTACTTCATATACTGAAGCACCATGGCTTTACAGAAGACAGGATGCAAATGGCAATTACTATGGAAAGTATTATCTCTTCTATGCTTCAGGATGGAGAGAGGGAATGTCATATGCAACCACCGATGATTTATTAAATGGCGAGTGGTCAGAGGGAAAAGAAATCGCAAGACCAAATGTCACATCAAACACAAATCACATGGCAGTTATCGATTTTAAGGGAAAGACATATTTTATCTATCACAATGGTGCACTTGCAGGTGGAAACGGATACCGCAGAGTTGCAAATATCACTGAACTTAAGTTTAATGAAGACGGAAGTATTGATGAAGTACCTGAGACAACAGCAGGCATAGCAGGAACTACTACAAAGATTTACACAAAGGCGGGTGCAGGTGTTCTTGCACATGAAAATTTCCTTAATTCATTTGATGATGCAGATTATCCTTATGAAAATGTTTATGTAGGTGCTATGGGATATTCTGATGTAAAAGATGCACAGTGGGTACTCACAGACGGTAAGTCTGACAAGACAAAATCAGCATATGTGTCAATCCAGTCTGAAAATAAATCAGGACTTTATCTTACTGTAAATGATAATGGTAAGGTTACACTTAACCAGGATTCAACAGGTACTGATGAGATGGCAAAAAGACAGACATTCAGAAGTGTAAAGGCACTTGACGGCTCTGAGGACGGAGTTTCATTTGAGAGTGTTTACAAGCCGGGACAGTATCTTACAATAGTAAATAATGCACTTAAGATAACAGAAGGCACAGACAAGGCAGCCGCAACATTTGTTGTAGGTGAGAACAGTGAAACACCGGTACTTCGCGGTATCAGCCTTACGGCAGGAACAAATGTCATAACACAGGGACAGAAGATAAGTAAGATTAATTTCTCAAATGTAAAGGCAATCTACTCTAATGAGACACAGAAAACATTGGCTGCATCTGATTACAAAGTTGATTATTCAAAAGTCAATGCAAATAAAACAGGAACGCAGTATGCAACTGTATCTTATACAGAGGGTGACATAACAAAGACTGTTTCAGTGGGTGTGACAGTAATGCCAAAACTTAAAGCTGTTACAAGTCTTAAAGCAAAAGTAACAAAGAAGAAAAAAGCTAAAAAGGCGAAAGTCGTACTTTCATGGAACTATTCATCAAAAGTAACAGGATATGAAGTATATTATAAGACAAGCAAAAACGGTAAGTTTAAATATGCTACGGAAGTAACAGGCAAGAAGTGCACTGTATCAGAAGAGACAACATTTAAGGCAGGAAAGACTTACTGGGTAGCTGTCAAAGCCTACAGAGAGTATAACGGAAAGACACTTACTGGACCTGTCAAATCAATCAAAATAAAGATTAAGAAATAAAAAAAGATAAAGCAGATATTTTGTTTTAGCATAAGCTGCCTGATAATGCGGTGGTTTTAAGCATGATTTGTCTTGTATATGAAAAATCATTTATTCGTAAAATACTTTATGAATAAATATACAAAAAAAGTTATATTTACGAATTGTTAATAATTTAGTCATAAACTGTTGACAAAATAGGCAACTAATGCTAAAATAATTTACAAATCAATAAAACATATTCTTTTATTAAAAGGAGGAATAAAACAATGTATAAGAAATTATTAAGCGGAGTTTTAGCAGCAGCTATGGTTGTTGGAGGAGCAGCTTATGCAGCACAGCCACAGACAGCAGCAGATGCAGCATCAGCTCCAAAGCCAAAGTACACATTCAGCATGAATGGTGCAAGCAAAAAAGTAGTAGGAGTTGCACGTAAAGGTGATACAGCAAGTGGTGGAACAGGAAAGACAAAGACAGGTGTTTTACCTACAGCAAACAAGAAAGCAAAGCTTCAGTATAAGAAAGGTAAACATGGAAAGGCTCTTTACATCTCAAGAACAGTAGGTGGAAAGGCAGCTTCTATGGGTGCTGAGCTTAAAGGTGTTAAGCTTGGAAACGGTTCTTGGACAGTTTCATTCTGGGTTAAACCTGAGACAGACCTTTCAAACTTCATGGCTATGTTCTTCACAGGAAGCCATATTACAGATCCTAAGAACACAAAGTGGCTTTCAATTACAAAGGATTCATGGCTTGATAACAAGTCTAACTCTCCTACAATCTGGTCACACAGTGTATCAAATGGAAAGAATGATCAGTTCCCATGGTATGGTCACCAGGATAAAAAAGGTAAGTGGACAGCAGACCTTGCAGTATCAAAAGGAAAATGGACACACATCACACTCGTTGTAAATACAAAGAAGACTTCTTGGGATAAGAAGGGTTATTGTGAGTATGGTAAAAAGGGTGAAAAGACATATGTTAAATCTTACCATGCTTGGACATATGTAAACGGAAAACTTTTCGGAAACGGAACAGTTGCAAAGGGAACTATGTCAAACTCTAACAAGTTCTTCCTCGGACTTAATGCTTGGGATACAGGATTCAAGGGATACATCGATGATGTTAAACTTTGGAACAAAGCACTTTCTCCAAAGCAGGTTAAAGCTATCGCTAAATAATTAAATCAAAGTTTGATTACAGATAGTTTAGTATAAACTGTATATAAAACAGTTACATATGCGTAGTGAAATTGTAAAAATTTCACTACGCATTTTTGTTGTGTTAATAAAAATTGTGCAAAATATGAAAAAAATATATGAAATATTTTATTTTTATGTTGACTTTTTGTAATATCTATGTTATTATAATAAAAACTAAAATAGTTTACGAAAACTTTAATAAATTGAAATCGAGAGGAGAATTAGACATGAGAAAGAAAATTTTAGCAATCGCACTTGCAACAACAATGGCATTTTCAACAGCAGTAGTTGCTGTACCAGCAAACAAGAATGTAGCAGAAGCGGCAGTTGGTGATGCAACAGTTAAGGATCTTGATATTGGAGATGCATTTACAGCAAATACAGGTGATGAAGATGTTAGCGGAAACTTCCAGCTTGTATATAAATTTACAAACAAATCAGTTGGAACAAACAACTGGGACAATTACATCGTAGAAATTTTTGACGGAGCAGGACAGTACATTTCAACTCGTGCAGATAACTTTGGATGGTTTGCAGGAACATGGGTTGATGATGGCTCTACTATGGAGTGGGGCGATGGTGCTGCTGATTGGAGTACATACCTTGAAGTCATGAAAGATGCTTCGGTTACAGTAACAGTAAAGAGAGTTGGCTCAAAAATTACTATTACAAACAATATTGTAAGCAATGCAGATTCATCAAAATCTTATAAATTCGTAGCAAATTGTAATGTTCCTAATGCAGCAGATGCACTTAAGGTTCATATTACAGGTGAAAAAGTTGGACTTTCTGGTATAACTACAGAGTATAAAAAGGTATCAGCATCAAACAAGTCAAACAGCTCATCATCTTCTAAGAAGAAGTCAATGTCTGTAAAGAAAGTTACAGCAAAGGCAGGAACAAAGGTTGTTAAAGGATCTGTTTCAGTTGCAAAAGCAAAAGTAAAAGTTACAGTTGGAAAAGATAAAGCTAAAACAGCTAAAGTAAGTGGAAAGAATTTCACATTGAAGGTTTCTTCTAAACTTAAGAAGAACACAAAGATTACTGTAAAGGTTACAAAGTCTGGTTATAAGACAGTAACAAAGACAGTAAAGGTTAAATAGGTTATAAGTTTATATTTGTAACATAAATTTTCTCATTTATTATCCAAAATAGAGAGTCGGTTATGCCGGCTCTCTATTTTGTTGTAAAATACTATTCAAGTGTTTTATTTGATAAGTTTTGTTCATTAAGCAAGAAAGTGTTTGACTTCATGTTATATGGGAAATATAATGGTTGATGTCTAAGTAAGGAGTTTCTTACTAAAGTTACATATGATTAACTTTAAAGATATTTATCATGAACGGACAAAACATTTATTTTACAAATACACATGATAGGAGACAGCAACGATGAGGAAACTTATTAAGAAAAGCATGGCAGTCGCATTGTCAACGGCAATGGTTGTCACACTGGGATATGCAGCAGACATTAAAACAAAGGCAGCAGATGATTATACATATCTTTATGCCGGACTTACATGGGATCAGTATTGGGATGCAGAGGATATTTACCTGCAGAGTACAAAGAGTATGACTGATGCAAACACTGAGGCTGATGCAAGAGGAGAGTTGGATAAAGGTGCTTTTGATGCTGTTTCAAGAGCAACTACAAATCATGGACTTCATAGAGGAAGTTATCAGTGTGATACTGTTATCTATGGTGAAGATGGAAGTGAGTTTAATGTATCTCATTGGTCAGCAGATGGAAAAACACTTTATCTCACAGACGGAACAAGTGTATCATATAGCAAAGGAACTATCACAAAGGCTGATGGTTCACAGACAAAATTAAAAGAATACAAAGTTACAGGTCTTAAATATGTTCCTGTTGCCGTAAAGACATCTGAACTTCCTGATTTTAAGAAAATCTATAAAGTTGTTGAAAATGACGGTGAACTTGCAGGTGGTTACAGTGAGATGAATCTTTCAGCTTATGAGCTTAAAGCAGATGTTACTGCAAATACAAACGGTCTTAAGACTGCGGCAGAGCAGAAAGACGGAACATTTAAGTTTAGTGCAAGAAAGACAGGAAATGACTCAGGTATAAAGGATGAGACGCTTGCAAAAGCTTCAAAGCTGAAAACTCAGGTTCAGAAAGCAAATGGAAGTTATGGTGAATTTTTAAGAGTAGACTTAAACAATGCAGATGATGCAGATACATCAAAAGGCGAGGGTTACGGTGCACTCGGTGCAAAGATGCAGGCTGTAAAGTGGACATATTATGGAAATGACTCTACACGCAAAAATGCACTTGCAACATTTGGTACAAAATTTGCGTCGGACAACTGGATGCACAAAGCAATGGGTATTCAGCTTGGTCTTACAGATTCATATAGAGCAGCACTTCCGGGTGGAACAGACGGAACAGGCTATTGGAGTATTACAGTCTATGCACTTGGTTTTGAGGACACAACAGTTGATTTTGAAGTGACAGAGGACAATATCGTTGACACGGTTACAACTACTGAAAATGCCGACACAAGCAAGCTTGAAGCACTTGTTAAAGATGCTAAGACATTAAAAGAAGCTGATTACACAGCGGACAGTTGGAAGAATTTTGCAGGAGAGCTTGAAGAAGCAGAGGAAGAACTTGCAAAAACAGCTCATTATCAGGCGGTTGTAGATGAAGCTTACAATCATTTAAGCGACGCAATGAAAAATCTTGTAAAAGCTGTAAAGACACCGAAAACACCAACAGGCGTAAAGGTAAAAGCTAAAAAAACAAAAGCGGTAGTAAGCTGGAAAAAATCAGCTAATGCAGCAAGTTATCAGGTGCAGTATTCACTTACAAAAAACTTTAAAAAGTCAACAACAAAGACTACAAAGAAAACAACATTGACAGTAAGCGGATTAAAATCAGGTAAAAAATACTTTGTAAGAGTAAAAGCTGTAGGAAGTGGAAAAACAGCAAGTAAATGGTCTGCCGTAAAGAATGTGAAAGTTAAATAGTTTTTAACTAATTTTAAGTACATATTATGATATGTTTGTAAATATGTATAGGCAAAATAAAAAGGAAGGTGTTATACATGGTGCGATAGTGTCGCATCATGGTGAGCCTTCCGTTTTGTGCGTTATACGGGGTTATGGAAAATAATACCAGAAAAAATAAATATGGATAGAAAGAAAATAAATACTATTACATAGAGCGATAATTGTTGGCTGGGGATTTGATTGGTGAAAATGTGTGTGAATATGATGTATTTGTGGATTATAAAATAGAGGTTGTTTGGAAGTGAGGAAGAGATTTGAAAGATAAGGTTGCGGAAAAGAATAATATTGAGGATACAGATAAAAATATAGAAAAAAATAACATTGAAGATAAGGCTGTGGGAAAGAATAATATTGAGGATACGGGAAATGTTGCTGCAAAAAATACAGCAGGAGAAGATAAGGTTTTTGAAAAGATAAATATACCAAAAAATCTTATCAAAAATCTGAAAATGCTGATTTTTATTATTCCATCAATAGTGATAGCCGGATTTTCACTTCGTGGAATATATGTTGCAAATAATGACCTTGCGCATTACAGGAAAATTGAGAAAAATATTTCAGCGGATATATCTGGCGGAAACGATGATACTAAGCAGAAATCAGAGGATAAGGCGGATAATGATAAAACAGATACAAAGTTAAGTGATACAGATACAAAGACAAAAGTAACGGCTGTTGCTGATACAAAGAAAAAGAGCGGGAAACCTGCTGACGGAGAATTTAGCGGTGAGAGTATCTGTGAAAAATTCGGCTATACGGTAAGTCTGAAAGTGAGATTTAAAAATGGGGAGACAGTTGCGGTTTATGGGATGAAAATGTCAGGCAATACGGACAGTGCAAATAATGCATATATGAATAAGGCATGGAGCGGCATGGTAAACCGGCTTGTAGGAAAAAATGCGTCTGATGCAGATGCTGTATCGGGGGCTACATATTCGTCAAAAGCTATTATAAATGCGTATATGGATGCCTATAATAAGGCAGTTGCAAAGGCAGACGGAAAGACGAAAAAAACTGCATTAAAAAAGACTACCATGCCTGTTTCGACAAAAAAGCCTGTGGCAATAAAAGTTGATAAAAAGAAAAAAGTGCCAAAAAGCAGTATAGCAGACGGAAATTATAAAGTCAGTGCGGTATGTGAGCCTGATGAAAATGAAGATTTTGAAAAATATTTACTTAGTGCGGTTGTGAAATTTTCAAAAGGAAAATGCGTAAAGATAGCTGATTTTTTATCAACAGCCGAAGCGAACAAGACTTATTACATGAGAGCGGCGAATGGAGCATCAGGAGAAAAGGGTGTTGTCGGACAGATAGTAAACAGGCAGTCGTCAGATGGGATAAGTGCGGTATCGGGAGCTACCTGTTCCTCAAAAACAATAGTGAACCTGTATCTGAAAGCACTTAATAAGGCAGCAAAAAAAGGAGGAATAAAACCACAAAAAACTCCTGCTCCTTCAAAAATTCCGGTTGAAGTACCTGCACCGGCAGATACGGCAGTACCAGCAAATACAGTAAATCCTTTACAGACAGATGTGCCGGCTTCTTCAAAGCCTCTAACATCTTCTGAACCTATGATAAGCAGTACACCGCAGGAGACGGCTTTGCCTGAACCGTCAATTCTGCTTAGAAGCGGTACATATTCTAAAGTGGCAACGGTATGTCCTGATGAGTCAAAAGCATTTGAGGAATATACGATTTCGGCAGATTTGTTATTTAATGACAATCACTTTGCAGGATTTTCAAATGTGGTTCTCTCAGATGAGACAAATCGATTTTACTATAATAAATCGGTAAACGGAACAAAGAAAATTCCGGGACTTCTGACTCAGATAAATGCGGCATTAAATGGTGAGTTTGATGCGGTGTCAGGTGCGACCTGTACATCAAAAACTCTTATAGGTATGTATCGTGAGGCACTTGATGAAGCTGTTATAAAATAACTGTTGTAAAAATGCAATAGCAATATAGGTATAGATTGGGCGGAAAGGTAAAAAGACGGATATTTAGAAAAAGTTTGATAAATAAAAAGGCGGTAAACTGATGAGAGTTTTTATTATAAAAAGCGTTAATCTGTTGATTGTTGCAGGAATACTAGCTTTATACTGCATCAATGTGCACAAAGTCGGTGAGGAGAAAAAAGCAATAGCCGAAAAAACAGATAAAAAAGAAGTTGCAAGTGATGATGGTAATAACATTTATTTTGCTGATGACGGTATTTATGAGGGCAGCGGTGACGGATTTGGCGGAGAGATAAAAGTCCGTCTTACCGTAAAGGACAATAAGCTTGAAAAAGTAGAGATATTATCGGCTGAAAACGAGACGAAAGATTATCTTGAGTCGGCAAAAAAAATACTTGATGATGTCATTGATAAACAGTCGGTTGATGTTGATACGGTATCGGGAGCAACATTGTCGTCAAATGGGATAATAAGTGCGATGAAAGATGCCATAAAAAACGGAAAGAAAAAATAATAACAGTTCAGCAGTGTATTTATTAAATTAATAAATCTGATAGTAAGATGTCAGTCGCTGCTATGCAGTTTTTGATTATTTCATTTGACAAATGAAATTTTATTCAAG
>ERZ791607.1778-NODE-1778-length-13851-cov-2.725138_pt1 | contig 13851 bp, 9 predicted proteins | sample MGYA00509964_ERZ791607 | MGnify/ENA primary metagenome ERZ791607 (study PRJEB30046, sample SAMN00791907) | human gut metagenome | study: EMG produced TPA metagenomics assembly of the A metagenome-wide association study of gut microbiota in type 2...
CTGCCGGACGGCCTGCCGCGGCGCGTGCCCGTCCCTTCCGCGGAAACGGAACGCTACGTGATGCTGGAGGACCTGGTCCGGGAATGCATCGGCACCGTTTTCCCCGGTGAAACCGTTCTCTCCGCCGCGGTATTCCGCGTCACGCGCAATGGGGACATTGCCGTGCAGGAGGAGGACGCCCTGGACCTGGCGGATGAAATGGAGGAAGTGCTGGTGGCCCGCAAATTCTCCGAATGCGTGAGGCTGGAAATAGAATCCTCCGCTCCCGTCCCCCTGCATGACAGGATCATGCAGATCGTCGGCGCGGGGAAGGAGGAAACGTATGACCTCAAGGGCCCCCTGATGCTTTCCGACTTCATGGAAATGGCCTTTGCCCCCGGCAATGACCAATTGAAAGTGGAGCAATGGTCCCCGCAGCCGTCACCCTCCGTGGACCCTGCCGTCAGCATCTTTGAAAACATCGCCAACGGAGACATCCTGCTCAACCATCCCTATGAAAGCTTTGAACCCGTCCTGCGCCTGGTGGAGGAAGCCGCGGAAGACCCGGACGTCATCGCCATCAAGCAGGTCCTGTACCGGACCGCCAAAAACTCCCGCATCGTAGCCGCCTTGAAAAAGGCGGCGGAAAGCGGCAAGCAAGTGACGGCGCTGGTGGAACTGAAAGCCCGGTTTGACGAAGCCCGCAACCTGGAAAAGGCGGAGGAACTGCAGCGTTCCGGCGTGCAGGTGGTCTACGGCGTCAAGGGCCTGAAAACCCATGCCAAGATATGCCTGGTGGTGCGCCGGGAGCAGGGCATGCTGCGGCGTTACTGCCACTTCGGCACGGGGAACTACAATGAAACAACCGCCAAGATTTACACGGACATCTCCTACCTCACCTGTGACGACCAATTGGGGGCGGATGCCTCCCAGTTCTTCAACTCCGTAACGGGACGCACCAAGCTCATGCGCTTCCGCAAGCTGTACCCCTCGCCGGTGCTGATGAAGGCTCGCCTCATTGAACTCATTGAAGGGGAGGCGGAGCGCGCACGGCAGGGGGAACCGGCCCGCATCTCCGCCAAGATGAACAGCCTTCAGGATGTGGAAATCATTGACGCCCTGTACAGGGCCGCGGACGCCGGGGTGGACATTGAACTGAACGTGCGCGGCATCTGCTGCCTGAAAACGGGCCCCCGGCCCAACGGCAAGGTGATCCGCGTGGTCAGCATTGTGGACCGCTATCTGGAGCACGCGCGCATCTTCTTCTTCCACCACGGCGGCAACCACCAGCTCTTCATTGCCAGCGCGGACTGGATGACCCGCAATCTGGACAAGAGGGTGGAGCTCATGGTGCCCGTCACCAACGGGAAGCTGGCGCGCCGCCTCAAATCCATCCTGGACGCCTGTTTCAGGGACAACGTGCAGGCCTGCAATATTTTGCCTGACGGCACTTCCGAGCACGTCGTTCGGAAAAAGGGCCAGAAAGCCTTCCGTTTGCAGCAGTACCTGACCAAGGAGGCCCGCCGCTTGGCCAAGGACAAGGAACGGGAACGCCAGCAGATGCTGGAGCCCCACACGCCGCATTAACCCGGTCCGGAGCATTGGGCCGCATGCGTGGCATCCTCCGGCATACCTTCAACACGTAGCGGTCCGGAACATGTCTTTTCATGAGACATGTTTGCCCGCGTATGCTGTTTTTTCCTGATCGCGCTGGCTGGGGGGTACGGCTCTGTATGGGCGGAAGGTTCGGCATGGCAGGCGTCCGGGCCTGCGGGCCCCGGAGCCTCCGTAAGGGCTCCTTCCCATCCGGCGGAGGATGGCTTGTACTCCCGTCTGAAGAAGATGCCCTATCTCTATGACAACAAGGACGCGGAGTTCCTGAACCAGTTCAAGCTGCTGCTGACGGGGCAGTACCAGGGGGCTCAGGTCTCCCCTTCCGGAGCCAACCGGTTCCGCAAGGGCTCTCATGGCAGGGAAAACGAATGGCGGAGGCTCCAGATAGGGTTTGAAGCCGTTTTCTTCAAAAACCGCCTGACGCTGCACAGTTTGACCAACATGGGGGAGCTGGACGGCATGTACAAGGTGGAGGATGGCCGCTGGAGAAGAACGAAGACGGACTGGAGCATCTTTGAACTCTACCTGAAATACAAGGTCAATCCCTCCTTCTTTGCGCGCGTCGGGAAAATCACCTCCAAGATGACGGCGGAATTCCGGGAGACGGCCAGTGAACTCAAGACCCTGGAACGGTCCGACCTGGTCAACCAGCTCGGGACCATCTCCAGTTGGGGCGTTGTGCTGGAAAACCCGCGGCAGGACGTGCCCGTGGGGTGGGAGGCTTCCGTCTTCCTGAACGACACCAGCGACAGCCTGGCGCATGAAATCAGGTTTAATACGGCGGACAATGCCTTTGCCAAGGCCTCCGTCCATCTGGACGCCCGCGGCTTTCTGCCGGGGGAGAAAAGCCGCGTCTGGCTGACGTATGCCCACAACTTCACCCATTACGCGGGGCGCTCCCTGCCGGAGGATTCCTATTACTCCGGGCTTGGCGCCCGGGATGTGGCGGCGGTGGACTGGGTCATGTCCCGGGGGAAATTTTCCATGGTGACGGAACTCATGTCCGGCTTCCGCGTGGTGGGGACCTCTCTGGGAGAGAATGTTTACGGCCTGGCGGTATTGCCTTCCTACAGGTTTTCCCCGCATCTGGAAGGCGTGTTCCGCTACCAGCTCTCCCATGGGCGGGACGCCGTGAAAATGTACGCCCGCTATGTTCCCGCGGTGACCACCTATCCCAAATGGGTCAGCACGATGAACTCCTTTTACTTCGGCCTGAATTATTATTTTTTCCCGGAAGACCCGGACATGCTGAAATTGATGGCAGGGGGGAATATACGACGACCAGCGGAGCGCCGGAAGGCGCCAGGTGCTTCAGCGGATGGACCTGGTTTGCCGCCGTCAGGTTCCACTTTTGAACGGGGAAGGGCAGATTCCTTTCCTCCCGGGGGATTGGCCCTTTTGCGGGCAATCATGCGGGAGCCGTTTACAACAAATAGTTTGCCCTGGACTGTGCCTTGTGGTAGGAAGGGAGGGAGATGGGAAAGCCCGCCTTTTTCCATCTCTCCCCACCCCCCCTAGAATGATGAAATTTACATATTCTCTCTGCCTGTGCATTCTTGCCTGCTGCGTTTCTCTGGCCCAGACGGCTTCCTTGCGTTCCGTTGTTCTCCCTCCTCCTTCCATGAAAGTGGAATGCCGCGCGGATGAGAGCCCCGTTTCCATTTCCCGGGCGGAAATCAAGTCTCGCGTGATGGATTTCCTGGCGGAAACGGAAGTGACGCTGGTTTTTCACAACCCCAACACGCGTGTGATGGAAGGGGAATTGGTGTACCCTCTCCCGGCTGGAGCCATCGTACAGGGGTATGCGCTGGACATCAACGGCCGCATGGTGGATGGCGTGCCGGTACCCAGGCAAAAGGCGCGCGTGGCGTTTGAAGAAGAGGTGCGCAAACAGGTTGATCCCGGACTGGTGGAATGGTCCGGCGGCAACATGTTCAAGACGCGCGTATATCCCATTCCTGCGGGAGGAACCCGCACTGTGCGGCTGCGCTATTCCACGGTTCTTCCCGTGGATGCCGCAGGAGCGCCGTCCCTGCAGCTTCCGATGAATTTCAAGGAGAAACTGGATTCCCTCAAGCTGAGGGTGGAAGTGTTCGCCGGCCGGAAGCCCGTTGTCGTTTCCTCCCCGCTGGACAACGTGGAATTCAAGGATTGGTGCAGCGCCTTCCTGGCGGAAAAGGAATGGAAGGGTCTGTCCCTGACGGAAGACCTGTTCATCTCCCTGCCGCGTGCGCAGGGAAAAGATGCGGGGAGAGCGAAGGTATTTGTGGAGTCCTTTGACGGCAGGGACTATGCCGCCGTGATTATTCCCCGGCCTGAGCGGACGGACGGAAAGAGCGGCGTGGAAGCCGCGCCCACGATAGAGCTGCTTTGGGACGCTTCCGGTTCCATGAAAGGAGCGGATGTCCGGAAATTCCTGGATTTTCTGAAACGATATCTTGCTTGCGGCAGAACGCAGGGGCGGCAAACCCGCATCAACCTGACTGTTTTCCGGGACCGGATCATGCCTTCAAAAACGTTCGAGGTCGCTCCGGACAATCTGGACGAGCTGGCCCGCGAACTGCTGGCTCTGGACTATGACGGGGCCACGTGTGACTGGAGCGCTGTTCGGGAAAAGCTGAGCGCTTGTTCCGGGGCGTCGGACTGCCTGGTTGTCAGTGATGGATTTATCAATTTCAGCCCCGTGCCGGAAAAGCGGGGGACTAGCTCCGCTAAAACCTTCGCCCTGATGGTGACACCGCGCAAGGATGCGAATACGTTCATCCGGATGGGCATTCCTGTGATCGACCTGGCCAGTCAAACGGCGGAGCAGGCGATGGAGCGCCTCGTCAGGGGGGAAATTTCCATCCGTTACATTATTGACAGGGGGAATATGCCCTGGAGGACGTTTTCAAGGTATGAAATTCCTGGAATGCCATCGGATTCCGTCCTTTTGCTGGCGGAACTGGAGCCGGGTTCCTACCGCGGGACGGTGGAGGTTGCCGGAGTGGAAATTCCCGTGGCGGCTGATGCCTCCGGGGGGACGCCCGGAACCATGCTGAGGGCCTTGTATGCCCAGGCAAGGCTCCAGGAACTTCTCTGCCGTCCACCCTCTGCCGTTAGGGATGAAGCTGTGGGGAACCTGGGAATGGAATATGGAATCGTGACGCCCGGTACCTCTCTGCTGGTGCTGGACTCCCTGGAGCAATACCTGAAATATGGTGTGCGTCCTCCCGCTTCCGCTTCAGAATTGCGGGCGGAATATGACAAGAGGATGCTGAAACGCGAACGGAAGGAGGACATGGCTGAAGAGACCGCAAGATTAAACCGCTTGAAAGCGTGCCTTGCTTCCTGGAAAGAAATGCAGAAATGGTACGCAAAGGAATTTTTCAATCCGGAAGAGATGGAAAGCGTCTTGAAAGATGACCGGTTGAAACAGGCCTTGATTCATACGTGCCGGGGCAATGACCGGGAGGCGCTGGAAATCTACCGGAAAGTATTGAAGGATGAGCGTAATAACCGGACGGCCTTGAAGGGCGTCACGGTCATGGAAAGGCGCCTCCGGGAAAAAGAAGCACAGGCTGAAAAAGCCTCTGGGGAAAACGCTGCCCGTGACAGGGAGCTGGCTGAGGCAAGAGCAAACTTGAACAGAGAACTGGACAGGGAGCCTGCGGACATAGCGGGAAGCCTCCGCCTGGCCTACGGCTTTTATGACCTTGGGGATTACGATAAGGCCCTTTCCCTGTTTAACAGGATATTGGAAAAGGCTCCGGAAAATGTTTCGGCAAGAAGGGGTGCGGAGACTGTGGCCCGCAGAAAAACTGCCTATTACTCCGCCGCTTATGATGAAAGAAGGAGCGCCATGCTGGCGGAAGTGGATTCTCTCTGGGAGCGTCCGGCCGGATCCTCTCCGGAGGATGAAAATTCGGGGGAATCCGCTCCGGCGCCTGTTATAGTTCAAGGTAACAATATATCCGGAGATTCCGGTGCTGTCATCAGGGCGTCCGGAAGTTTTAGTGCAGAAGCCGGGAGTTCTCCGGACTCCGCCTCCCCGGATCTGCTGGAGAACGAGAATTCCGCTCCGGAAAATCAAGAGGTGGTAGGGTCCCTGTTCCTGGGAGGGGGAGAAACATTAAATGGACTAAAGGCGCGGGAACAGGATGCCGGTTCTTCCCCCGTCATGAACGTGAAGGCGTGGGACTCCAAGGCTCCGTATCTGGCGGCTCTGGATGCGGCTGACCGCCCTTTTGCGGTCTATATGAAACTCAAGGAAAAGTATGGGGACAGCCCCGGTTTTTACATGGACTGCTCTGACTGGTTTGCCGGGAAGGGGGACAAGGCGCTGGCTGTCCAGATTCTGTCCAACCTGGCGGAGCTGGAACTGGAAAACCGTTCCCTGCTGCGCATGCTGGGCTACAAGCTGCGTTACATGGGAGAACTCCGGCAAGCCAGGTTCATTTTTGAAACCGTAAAAACGCTGTTTCCGGAAGAACCCCAGTCCTACCGGGATCTGGCGCTGGTGCTGGATGAACTGGGGGAATCCCAAAAGGCGTTCGACATGTACCGGGAGGTGCTGGAACGCCCGATGCCCCGCCGCTTCACCGGCGTGGAGCAGATTGTGCTGGTGGAACTGAACCGGCTTGTTTCCCGGAGCAGGGCGGCGGGAGTGAAGCTGGATACCGGGGGGCTGAACCCTGCCTTTCTCCAGCCGGTGGAGGCTGATTTGCGCGTGGTCATCAACTGGGACACAGATGCGTCTGACATGGACCTTTGGGTCACGGACATCACCGGAGAAAAATGCTATTACTCCCATCGGCTGACCACTCATGGCGGCCATTTGTCCCGTGACGTGACGCAGGGCTACGGGCCGGAAGAATACCTGGTGCGCAAGGCTCTTCCCGGTCCCTATCTGGTCCAGACGCATTATTACGGCACCCGGTCGCAGAAAATGCTGGCTCCCGTTACCCTGTACGCGGAAGTGTACACGGATTACGGCCGTCCGCAGGAAAAGCGGAAAACGCTGGTATTCCGCCTGAATGGCCGGGACCAGGTGGTGGATGTGGGAAAAGTGGCGTACGTACAGGCGTGCCCGGCAGAAGGAGCTCGGGATTACCAGGTGAAGGCCGGGGAAACCCGGGCGTCCATCGCTGAAAGCCGGTTGAAGGACGGAAAGCGCGCCGGGGAAATTATCCGCCTGAATCCGGTTCTGAAAGACCGGGAACCTAAAACGGGGGAAATCATCAAACTGCCGGAGTGATTGGAGACTGCGGCTCTTCTCGAACGCCTGTTGCCGCCGGCGGGGCTATACGCCTTCAAAGACGCGCAGCAGGCGTTTCAGCAGGTTGATTCTGGCCTTGCGTTTCCGGAAGCCGTTCCCGAAGGAGAACGGCAGGTGCCATTGATTGTGGCGCAATTGCCGTCGCGTCCATTGCGTGAATTCCTCCAGCAATTGGGACAGATGGGGCCGAAGGGAGGCCGTTTCCATGGCCGGCTTCCACCAGACGGCCGCAGACACGATGTATTCCTCTGATTTTTCCGGGAACAGCCAGGGCTTTTTGGAGCCGATCATGTGGAAAAGCTTCCAGGAGCAGGTGGCGTGGATGTTGGAAACCCCGGCGAATTCCGTGCCTGCGCAGGACTCTTCCAGTCCGTTTTTCCCCAGTTCAAATTGGAAATGGTAGTTCCATTCAACAGGCAGCGGAAAAATCTGCCGGTGGAAGACGATATTCAGCGCGTCCTGGTCCGGATGTTCCAGGAGCTCATTGTGTTCTTCAATGACGTGGAGCAGGCGGACTTCCGCATCCTCCTCCCTCATTCGGTCCAGGTCCAGGACCAGCACGCCGGAGTTGAAATAGTGGAAGGGATCGTGCAGGCCCAAAGGTTGAAGTTTCCGGAGCTGGCGCCGCGGATACCCCGCTACCAGGCTGCTCAGCACCGCCGTATCCCGTACGGCGCCCACGGCCGCCCCGCAGAGGTCCGTATCGTAAAGCTCCGCTACGTCCGCATACAGGACCGTATCCGCATCCAGATAGACAATCCGGGAATGCCGGGGGAACAGGCTGGGTGCCAGCAGGCGCGCGTAGGCCAGGGCGGAAAAGCGTTTCACGTCCCTCCGGCGCAGCATCTGTTCCAGCTTGCCGGGAATGGTCATGAACTGAAGGGCTGCGTTCGGATAACCGGAAACGGCCTTGTCCAGTTCCTGCATGTTTTCTTCTTCCAGCCCGTCATGGACCACCCACAGCCTGTAGTTCCGTTCCGGGTTGGAATGGCGTGCCAGGGAATGCAGGGTGACGGCCAGGCACACGGTCCAGGCGGAGGTGACGGCAAACATGACGTCTATGGCAGGAGGCGCAGCGGCAGCATGGAAGGCTGTGGGCGGTGCGGCGGAAAGGGAGGAGGGCATGATGTTAAAGGATGGGATGGAATCAGGGCCATGAGCCGTCAAACACGGCCAGTTGGCGTTGAAGGGTTTTGATTTTCTCCCGGCGTTTCCGGAAATTCCGGCCCGGAGAGACGGGGAGGCTCCATTGGTGGTGGCGCAGCCGGGAACGGAAGGCGCGCGTGAATTGCCGGTACAGGGCGCGCAGCTCCCTGCGGAAAGCCGGAGTTTGCCGGGCAAGGGGCCACCAGAGGGCGAGATACAGGCGGTGGTAGATTTTTTCCATATCCGGCGGCAGCCACGGCTTGTAATCACCCACCAGGTGGAAAAGCTTCCAGGAACGGCTTTCAAACAGGGCCGGAGCTTCTTCAAACTCGGTGCCGGAGATGAGGTCCGCCATTCCCGCATGGTGCAGCTCAAACTGGAAGTGGTAATTCCAGCGGAGGGGCAGCGGAGCAATGCGGCCGTGAAAGACAATGTTGATAATGTCCTGGTCCACGTACGGAAAGGAATCCGGATGGGCCTCAAGCAGCCTCAGCAGCCTGTCTTCCGTTTCCTGCTCCCTCATCTGGACCAGGTCCATGACCATGACCCCGGTATTGCAGTACAGGCGCGGATTCGTTACCCCCATGCCGCTGATGTATTCCAGATGGTCGGGAAGGCGGCCCGTACTGATGCTTTGCAGGACGGCGCAGTCCCGGACGGCGCCTATCGGCGCGCCGTGCAGGTCCGCATCGTAAAGTTCGGCCACGTCTCCATTCAGCAGCACGTCCACGTCCAGGTAAACCACCCTGTCGTGCCGGGGGAACAGGGCGGCGGCCAGCAGGCGTCCATATGTGAGGGGGGAGAACCGTCCGCAATCCCTGTGCTGCAGAATGCGAAGCAGCCTCTCCGGAAGCCTGCAAAACCCCAGCGAGACGCGGGGATAGCTGGAAACGGCTTTTCCCAGTTCCTTCATCTGCTCTTCCTCCAATCCATGATGAACGATATGGAGTTCATAATTCCGCCGCGGATCGGAATGCACGCAAAGGGAGCGTATCGCCACGGCCAGCGGGATGAGCCAGGAGGAAGTGACGGCGAACATGACGGAAACGGGAGGTTCCGCCATGCCGGATAAGGGAGAGATAGTCGGCATAAAAGGAATTCAACAGGTCATGAAGAAGAATGGGAAAAGCTGAAAGCGTTTCCGGTGCCTGCCGGGAATTCCGGTATAAAGGTAGTTGGGAGAAAGGTCTTGTTTTTCATGGCGGAGATGAATACCGGAAGAGCTGTTGAAACAGGGAAAACGGGCATCCCTGTTCCGGCGTTCCGTTATTCTCTGCATGGGACATTCCCGGCGGTGAAAACGCTCATATTTTGTTTGGGCATCATACGAATTTCAAATCCGTCATGGATTAATATGGAATGATTCCCGTACCGTTTGGAGCGCCGTAAACGCTTGCGGCTTCCGGAAGCCAAACCGGGAGGCAGCGAACTCTCTTTCCTGAAAGCCAGTGCGTCCTGACGGAATGCATGCATTTCAACGGCTGAGAGGCTTGCCGCGGTCCAGGTTTCCGTTGCGTAATTCCGGAAGGCTTTTTCCGGGGGAAAACGGTTTCCCCTCGAGGAAGGGCCACGCAACGTAAGCTCCTTGGTATGAAAATCGGCCCTTGACCCCGGATTTGAAATCCGTTTACATAGGGTTTTCTTGGTATGAGCGCGGCTGTTTCCATCATCGTCCCCTGTTATAATGTAGCTCCTTATCTGGATAAATGCATGGAAAGCCTAACTCTCCAGACGCTGGGGGACCTTGAGATCATTAGCGTGAATGACGGTTCCGGGGACGATACCCCAGCCATCCTGCGCGCATGGGCTGAAAGGGATGGCCGCATCCGGGTGGTGGACCGGGAAAACGGCGGCCTTTCTGCGGCGCGCAATACCGGCATGGCCCTGGCTGGCGGGGAATATATCGGCTTTGTGGACCCGGATGATTACGTGGAACACTCCATGTATGGCCGCCTGCTGGAAAAAGCCCGCAGGAGTGATGCGGATGTGACGGCCTGCGGCTATACCGGTTTTTCCGACCGTGACGGTTCCATACTGGAAAAATGGAGCCTGTCACCGGAAGAAGGAGTGGAAGAGAATGTACAGGCATGCGTTTTTCAGGAAAATGCCGTATGGAGAAGGATGGCCGCCGTGGCATGGAACAAGCTTTACAAGAGGGAATTCCTGGAAAGGAACGGCCTCCGCTTTGAGCCCCGCTTCCGGCAGGGGGAGGACGATGCCTTCTGGCTGATGGTGCTGGCCCACGCTACCCGGCTGGCTGTGATTCCGGATCAATTATACTGGTACCGCCGCCAGAGGAAGGGCGCCATCTCCCTGGCATGGGAGGAGAAGGGGTGCCCGTTGCCCCTCGTTGCGGACCGTCTTCTCCATGCCACCGCTTACTGGAAAAAATGCGGCTGGCTGGAATCCGGCCTGGAGCGCGGCTGGGTACTCCGGGCTCTGAGGCATTATCTTCTGGTCCGGCTGCTGAATCCGGGGCAGCCCCTGCCGCAGTTGAGTGAGGAGGAATGGGGGCGCCTGCGCGGCAAATGCCGGGAATGGTTTGCCCTGGCGGGGGAAGCGGAAGCGTTCCGGACTCTCGGCAAATGGGACTTTGAGCTATGCCGGATGCTGGCTTCTCCGCCGGAACATCCCGGCTTCCTGTCCCGTGCGTGGTGGAAGCTTCTCTCCCGCTGCCGCGGACGGCGGGGACGTTACTACAGGCTTAAAGGGAAGCTTTCCTCTTGCGGCGGTGGGAAATAGCTTCCCGGCGGACTGGTTCTTAACATTCTGCGCATCGTTGGGGCTTGCGGGAACGCCTGTGTTGAAGTAAGGTAGCCGTTGCGGGAAAAGGCGCGGGCATCATGAATCATGGTTTCCGCTGGTTTTTCCCATGAAAAACTGAATGATACTCCCGATTTCTCTATGGATGGTACTGTTTCCATTATTTTACCCTGCTACAACGTTGCTCCTTATCTGGATGAATGCCTGGAAAGCCTGGTCCGGCAGACCTGGGAAGACCTGGAAATCATCTGTGTCAACGACGGCTCCACGGACGATACGCCGGCCGTACTGCGCGGATGGGCTGAAAAGGACGCCCGCATCCGGGTGATTCACCAGGAAAACGGGGGCGCCTTTTCCGCGCGCAATGCGGGGCTGGATGCGGCGGCGGGTGAATACATCGGCTTTGTGGATCCGGATGATTACGTGGATACCTCCATGTATGCCCGGCTGGTGGAAACCGCGCAGCGGCATGGTGCGGAGGTGGCGGCTTGCGGATATACCTCCTTTTCCGAAGAAGACGGCACGGTGATGGAAGACGCCGGGCACGCGCCGGAACCCGGATTTGAACCTGATGCCAAAAAATCCTGTTTCAGCGGTGAGTCCGTATGGCTCCGGATGGACGTGGTGGTATGGAACAAGGTGTACAGGCGTTCCTTTTTTGAAGAAAACGGCCTGCGCATGAAACCAGGGTTCCGCGGCGGGGAAGATGACATTTTCTGGCTGACGGCGCTTCCCCACGCGTCACGGCTCGCAGTCATTCCGGATCAACTGTACTTTTACCGCAGGAAAAGGGCCGGATCCCTTTCCGACGTCTGGGACCGGGACGGATGGTTTTACTCCATGAACATGGACCGTCTGGAATATGTGACGGCCTACTGGGAAAAAATCGGCTGGCTGGAATCTGCCGTCAGGCAGGGCTGGCTGGCCCATATCATGAAGCGTTATCTGCTGGCTCACGTCACCTCCGCAGAGGAAATCTTCCGGCGGCTGGATGAAGAGGAACGCAGGGGACTGGCGGCGCGTTACCGCAAATGGTTGAAAGGCGTGGAAATCGGTCCCGGCTTTGCAGGACTGAACAAGTGGGACCGCGCGTTCTGCCGCCTGCTGGGTGCGGAACCGGTAAAGCTCGGTCCCTGCGCGCGTCTTCACAGTACCCTGATGTCGGCATGCAGCGGAAGAAAAGGGCGGTACCACCGTCTTAAGCTCCTGTTATCCGGATTATCATGAAGACCGCCGTTTCCGTCATTGTCCCCTGTTACAACGTAGCGCCCTACGTGGACGAATGCATGTCCGGCCTGGCGGAGCAGACGCTGGGTCCCATGGAAATCATCTGCGTGGATGACGGCTCCACGGACGGGACGCTGGAGCTTCTGTACAGGTGGCGGGAAAAAGACAATCGCCTCCGGGTTATCAGCCAGTCCAACGCCGGAGTGTCCGCGGCCCGGAATGCCGGGCTGGATGCCGCGGAGGGAAAATACGTGGGCTTTGTGGACCCGGATGACCGGGTGGACCGGAGGATGTTCTCGCGCCTGCTTGGCGCCGCTGAAAAGAATGATGCGGACGTCGTGGTGTGCGGTTGCCGGGAATTCGTGGAAAAAGACGGTGTGGTCGTCCATGAGGGCGGCTGGTCCCCGGATGATGAATTTTATCCGGAGGAACGGGTGGAGCAATTCCGCCGCGGTTCCGCCTGGTGCCGGTGCGTGGGTCCCGTATACAACAAACTGGTCCGCAGAAGCCTGGTGGAAGAACATTCCCTCCGTTTTGTGGTGGGCTTGAAGGAAGGGGAGGACCTGGCCTTCCTGCTGATGCTGCTGCCCTTCGCACCCCGGCTCCGGACCCTGTCGGACCGTTTTTACCATTACCGCAGGGAACGTCCCGGCTCCGCCACGTATGGACGGGACTTGCTGCTGGGCGACTTCCGCATGGACCTGCTGGGCATGGACCGGGTGGCCCGTTTCTGGCAGCGGCACGGCCTGCTGGATTCCCCCGCCGTCTTCGGGCTGGTGGACTACTACATGGAATTCATCCGCAGGCACTTCATCATGAAAGAAGGGGCCTTCTTCAAGGCGTCGCCGGAAGACCGGGAAACCCTCCTGTCCGGGTGGAAAAAATGGCTGGAACTGGTGGGCGGGGAGAAAGCCCTCTCCCGGCTGGACCGGTGGGACCAGGCGTTCTGCCGCCTTCTGCTGGACTATCCCCTCCAGGGCAATTTCTTTTCTTCCCTGCGTGCCCGCCTGATGTCATCCCGCAAAGGACGCCGGGGGGCTTATTATACCCTGAAAAGGCACTTGGCGAGGTGAGAGGGAAAACCCTTCTTCCCTCGGTTTTTTGGTGTGGTATGAGACCGTGAAGGAGCCGGAATGCTTTCCGGAATCCTACAGGCCCGTGTAGCACATCTGCTCCTTGAGCTGGGCTACCTGGAGGTCTTCTCCCAGGTATTCCCCGATGCAGTAGCCGAAGAGCGTGGCGGCTCCGGGACCGTTGGCGGTGAGCATATTGCCGTCCAGCACCACGTTTTCATCCTTCACGATGTGGGCTCCCGCCTCATTGAGTTCCCGGTAGACGTCCTGGGCCGGGTAGGCCGTAACGTTCTTGTCCTTGACCAGACCGGCTTTCGCCAGAACGATAGGGGCGGCGCAGATGGCGGCCACCAGCTTGCCCGCGGCATGCATCTTCTTGACCAGGTGGATGACTTCCGGCGTGTCGCGGAGCACCCAGGCGCCTGCGCCGCCGGGCAGGATCAGGGCGTCCAGCTTGTCCGCATGGAGCTTGTCCAGCATGGTGTCCGTGGTGACGGTCACGTCATGGGTGCTGACCACCTTGTCAGACTGCACGCCGGCCAGCTGCACGTCAAAGTTCAGGCGGCGCAGGATGTCCAGCGGAGCCATGAGTTCGATTTCTTCAAATCCGGGGGCGGCGAGGATGGCGGCTTTTTTCATGGTTAATGAGACAAGGGGAGGGAATGGAACGTTCAAGGAAAAGGGGGCAGGATGCCGGCAGCCCTACAGGAGAAGCAGGACCGGATTTTCCAGCAGCGTCTTGAATTCGGCGGCAATTTTGGACGCCTTGCATTCCGGCAGGATGTTGGCGTT